>Ga0209208_10000017_pt1 | contig 179022 bp, 163 predicted proteins | sample S1TSphfallax_3_FD_187694 | JGI IMG/M metagenome (GOLD analysis project Ga0209208, IMG submission 187694) | Host-associated microbial communities from peat moss isolated from Minnesota, USA - S1T2_Fd - Sphagnum fallax MG (SPAdes) (version 2) | ecosystem: Host-associated > Plants > Peat moss >... | reverse complement strand
CTTGCTACGACGATATCGTCGACCATTGCTGCGATGCCTGGAACAAGCTTACCGATCAGCCATGGCGCATCATGAGCCTCGGACTGCGCGATTGGGCTCATGGGTTCCAGTCATAGAGACTTGGTATAAGGTCTTCTTTTTTGAAAAAAAGAAGCAAAAAACTTTTACTTATTGCGTACGCTTCCGGCGGGTCCGCGACAGCACACTTAAAAGTCTTTTGCTTCTTTTCTTCAGAAAAGAAGGTCTTTCTTACCGCTGCGGAAAAATCCCCCGCGGCATCCTGACATGTATCCCCTGCCGTCCATCCACCACCTGCGTCACCGCGAAATCTGCCGCCACGCTCATCAGGGAATAGGCATCGTTCTTCGATAGCCCCTTATGGTCGTGCAGCAGCGTGAGCATGCCCAGCGAGGCGTCGCGCATCGCCACGTTCAGATCCTCGTTGAAGCCGTGCACGATCCAGCATTCCGGCGTTTCCAGCAGCGGCGAGGCAAAGGTGAAGTCGCGCCGCAGGATGATCTGGAACAATACATCCAGCGATGATTCGATGGCGGTGCCGGAGAGTTCGCCGTCGCCCTGGCTGATATGCGGGTCGCCGATGGAGAACAGGCCGCCATCCACCTGAACGGGGTAATACATGGTGGCGCCGGCGCCGATGCGCCAATTGTCGATATTGCCGCCATGCAGGCCGGGCGGGATGGTGCTGACCCGGCCGGCGGCATCGGGCGCCACGCCGGCGGTGCCGAGATGCGGGCGAACGGGGATGCGCACACCTTGCAGGGCGCGCTGGCGATCGCATTCCGGGCAGCGGGTGATGGTGCCGGGCACCAGGTATTTGCCTGGAAATTGATATGCATAAAGCGCGTGCGCCGTGTTGCCGGCAGGGTCCAGCTCGTAGATCGTCACGCGTTCGGTTTCGCCGAATTCCTTATAGAGATAGCCCCAATTGGCGGCCAGGTTGCTGCCATAGCGGTTGCGCGTGGTCATGCTGAGATAGCGCACCTCCAGGATGTCGCCGGGCTTGGCATCCTCCACGAAGATCGGGCCAGTCATGATGTGCACGCCGGGATTGCGGTCCTCGGGTGGGATGTCGGTGAAGATTTTTTCCACCCCGGCATCCATCATCAGCTCCGGCGCATCGCCGGCGTGGTGGGTGATGGCTTCGGCCTGGATCAGATCGCCACTCTTCACGCGCAGGGCCGGGGCGAGGGCCGCATCGAAATAGCCCCAATGGACGGTCTGGGGCGTGGCGCGCAGATGGTGCAGGGCACCGGGCGCGAGCGCCGCCCGCGACGCCTCGTGATGGAACAGCGACATAGGCGGGACCCCCGGATAGATGACCGACCGATTTCGCCACAAACGCTAAGGTCGGGGAAGAGCCGGTTCTTGACTGGCAGCGCACTGCCACTTGCCGAGACTAGAAAAAGAATGTTCTTTTTTGAAAAAAAGAACCAAAAAACTTTTGTTCGTTGGCGTGCGCGGCCGGCGAGTGTGGGATGAGGAGGTGAGTTTGGATTTGCCGTTTCGTGAAATCATCGACCTCAGCCACGAGATGTTCGAAGGCATGCGCAATGGCGGCGGCTGGACGGTGGCTTTCCCCATCATGGACAATTTCGCCCGCACCCGGATGATGACAGGCGGGCGCGCCGCCTACGAAACCCACATGATGCTGTTCCCCGAGCATTGCGGCACACATCTGGATGCCCCGCGACATTTCCACGAGCCTGGCCGGTCGATCGACCAGATCCCGCTGGAGCGTCTCTGCGTGCCGGGCCACCTGCTGGATCTGACCCATCGCGGCCCCGGCGAGGCGATCACCATTGCCGATTTCGAGGCGGCCGAGGAGAAATCGGGCCGCCGTATAAGCGCGGGCACCGCCACAATCTGCTGGACGGGATCGGATGTGGCGTGGGGCCAGCCGGATATGGGCCGCCGGCGGCCGCACGTGCCCACCGAAACCGCCCAGTTTCTGGTTGATCGCGGCATGCAGCTGTTCGCCACAGACATGATCGGCATGGACAACCCTGATGAATGGTGGGACCCCACGCACCAGGTGTGGCTCTCCAACGATGTGTGCATGCTGCAGCAACTCTGTGGCCTGCACCGGCTGGTGGGCAAGCAGTTCCTGCTGGCGGCGTTTCCCATCAAGGTCCTTGGCGCTACGGGCTGCCCGGTGCGGGCGGTTGCCTTGGTGGTCTGATGGCGCCCCTCTCCGGCAGCGCGCCCAAAGGAATAAAAGTTTTTTGGTTCTTTTTTTCAAAAAAGAACATTTTTCTTTCTTGCTTGAAACCTGCTTAATAGCCGCATGAAATCGTGGACCTGCTCCACCAGCACCGCCACCGCCCCTGAACGCGAACGCGTGTGGCACGATGCCCTGCGTCAGATTTCGCTGCCGAGCACACGGCTTCTGGATCACGCCGGCTTCCATGGCGATGTCACCAGCATCGTCTCGCCGCTGGGCATCGAGTTCTCCCGTATCTCCTCCTCGGCACAGACCATGTCGGGAAGGTGCGACAGGAGCGCCCCCTGCCTGTGGCTGGCGCTGCCGGTAACAGGCAGGTTCGTGATTGGCGAGGGGTCCGCCGAGCATGAACTGCGCCGCGGCGACATCCTTTACGGACCCGCCGGTTGCGATTCCACCCTGAAGCTGCCTGATCAGTTCGTGATGCTCTACATCCGCGTCCCGCAAACGATGCTCCACCCCCGGCTGCTGAATTTGCGGATCATGCAGGCAGGACTCCTGGCGGGCAACGTCGCCGTCAACCGCATTTTCTCCGGCCTGCTCCTCGCGGTAGCCGATAATCTCGATGCGCTGACTGACGACGATATCCATCCGATCGAGGTTGCGGTTTCGGAATTCGTCATCTCCAGCCTGGGCCAGATGACGGCGTCCAGCCGCTTCGATATCGCGGGGGCCAGCAATTTTCATCGGATTTGCCAAACGATCGAGAACCAGCTCGGCGACGGCGATCTCTCGCTGCAACGCATTGCCGATCACCTTCATGTCTCCGGGCGTTATATCCAGAAGCTGTTCCAGCAGGCGGGCCTCAGCTTCAGCCTCTACCTGCACCAGCGGCGGCTGGCCAATTGCCGCGCGGATCTCGCCAACCCGGCGCTGCGTCATCTGTCGATCAGCGATATCTGCTTCCGCTGGGGTTTCAATGACGCGGCGCATTTCAGCCGGTCGTTCCGCGCGGATTTCGGCACGACGCCCCGGGCGTTCAGGCAAGGCAACGGGTAAGGAAGAGTGTTCTTTTTTGAAAAAAAGAACCAAAAAACTTTTACCTGTTGCGTGCGCTGCCGGTGAGGCCTCGTCCCGTCGACCGTTCAACCGAAATGGAAGGCGGAGACCGCTTTGCCCCAGATTTCACCGCTGTAGGGCCGGCGGCCTTTCTCGCCTGTTCCAGCGCCGGCTGCCACCATCAGCGGCAACAAATGCTCCTCGCGCGGATGGCAGATGCGGGCGCCCGGCGCCTGGCTCCAGGCCGCCAGGGCATCCTCACGCTTGTCCACAGGGCCCTCGCACAGCACGTCCAGCAGCCAGGAATCGAAGGCGCGTGCAGGGCCGGCCGCGCGCGGATCACCCAGGCTGCCAAGATTGTGAAAACTGAGGCCGCTGCCGACCACCAGCACGTTCTCCTCGCGCAGGCTGGCAAGCGCGCGCCCCATGGCAACATGCTGGGCGGGATCAAGGCCCGCCTTGAGGGATAACTGAAGGATCGGGATGTCGGCCGCCGGAAAACTCACCTTGAGGGGAATGAAGATGCCGTGATCGTAGTTCCGCGCCCCATCTTCACCGCTGGCGATGCCCGCCTCAGCCAGCAGTGCACGCACCCGTTCACCCAAGCCGGGTGCACCCGGGGCCGGATAGGTCAGTTTGTACGTATGTGGCGGAAAGCCGTAATAGTCGAACAGCAGACCAGGATGCGGCGCCGACAGGACCGTCGGCAGCGGCATTTCCCAATGGGCGGAAATCACCACCATCGCGTCCGGCTTGGCCGGCAACAAAGATGGAATACTGCGCAAATAGTTTGCCATCCCCACCCAACGCTGCGGGTCGTCGGGCGGCGGATCCATGAAGAAGCATGGCCCGCCGCCATGGGGGATAAAAATCGCCGGCTGCTTCATGACCTGCTCTCAGACGGGTTTTTCACCCGTCACCTGCACGCGGTAACCCGAACGGGTGTTCGGGAAATAATCCCAGATCGCCGAGTGCTGCAAGCAGCGGTTGTCCCAGAACGCGATGGAGTGCGGCCGCCATGTGAAGCGGCATTGGTATTCCGGCTTCTGGATATGCTGATACAGGAAGTTCAGGATCGCGGCGCTCTCATGCGCGGGCAGCCCCTCAATCTTCACGGTAAAGCCGCGATTCACATAGATGGCCCGTCTGCCCGTCACGGGATGCGTGCGGATCACCGGATGGGTGGATTTCGGCAGGGTCATGCCAGGCGGTGTGATGCCGCCGAAGCCCACAACGGCGTCGTGCACGGCGGTCAGGCCCTCCAGATACGCCTTCATCCGGTCCGACAAGCCGTCATAGGCGGCATACATGCTGGAAAATACCGTGTCGCCGCCGACCTCCGGCACGGTGTGCAGATAGAGTATGGATCCCATTGGCGGCTCAGGGTCGCAGCTCATATCGGAATGCCAATCCTCGCCGGCGACGAATTTGGAATTGGCGTCGGCATGGATGGTGGTGATCTCGGGATGCCCCGGCACCGTCCAGGGCGCGGTGCTGGGGGCGATGTGGATGCCGCCGAAATAGCGCGCCAATGCCTTGTGGTTTTCAAAGTCGATCGGCTGGTCGCGAAAGAAGATCACCTGATAGTCCGCCAGCGCCTGGTGCAGCTCGGCCACGTGCTGTTTGGAGAGTGGCTTGGTCAGGTCGATGCCGGATATCTCCGCGCCCAGCTTGGGGGTCAGTTTCTTGATCTGGATCGTATCGTAGTCCATGGCAAAAGGTCCTCGTCGACCGTTGGACAGTGACAGAGCGGGCGCCCGCCGGTCTTGCACGCGCGCGCCCGGTTTTTTGGCTGGCAAAACGGCAATCAGGTTACCGGCCAGGCGGTGATGGCGGGCAGGCCCGAGCGGCCGACATAGGCTTCGGCGGCCACCTGCACCTCGGCAAACAGCTTGTCCTCGTCGATGGTGGTGCAGCGATAATCCTCCACCACGCGCTTGCCGTCCACCCAAACGCTATGCACGCCGGCGCCGCTCGCACACCACACCAGTTGGGAGACCGCATTCAACAGCGGCCGCCACTCCGGGCGATCGATGTCGTGCAGCACCAGATCGGCCTTCATGCCGGGCGCCAGGGCGCCGATCTCCGCGCCCATGCCCATCGCCCGGGCCGCGTTCACAGTCACCATCTCCAGCGCCTCATGCGCGGGGAACACCGCCCCATCTCCGCGCGCATCCTTGAACAGCCCGGCCATCAGCGTCATTGGCCGCATCAGATCGGAAGTATCGGCGCCATCCGTGCCCAGCCAGATGTTCACCCCCGCCGCCGCCATTTCGGGGAACCGCCCGACCTGCGAGGTGCCGTAGGCCCCCTTGATCGCGGCCACCGGGCAATGGATCACGTTCGTGCCTGTCTCCGCGAGCGCGGCCACTTCGTCATCATCCACATGCACCATGTGGGTCAGGCTGACATTGCTCCCCAGCACACCCAGCCGCGCCAGATGCACGGCCGGCCGCTCGCCGGTGGCCGCGACATACCATGCGGCGTCGCCCGGAGCAGGGCTCATATGGGCCGAAATGCCCGCCTTGTGCGAATCCGCCAGGGCTTTGGCGCCGATCCATAGCGCATCGGTGTTGGTGTTGTGGCCGATCAGCAAGGGCCACGCCGCCACACGCTGGCCGTCCGCGCCGGGATAGGCCGCCAGCTCCGCCTCCAGTTCCCGCAGCGCCGCATCGGTCAGCGCCGCCTGGTCCTGCCCGGGAGCGAAGGCGCGATCCAGAACCCATTTGCCGATGCGGGCGCGTATCCCGGTCTGCTCCACGGCGCGGAACACCGCCTCCATGGCGATCACGGTGCCGGCTTCGAGGAAACACGTGGTTCCCGTGCGCAGCATGCTGACAGCCGAAAGCCTGGCCCCCAGGCCCTGCTCGGCGGCATCCTGCCCCTCATGCAGCGGCACCGACCATTTCCACACGCCGTCATCAAAACCCAAATTTTCCGGCATGAAGCCTTTGAAAATGGCCTCGGTGATGTGGACGTGGCCGTTGATGAAGCCCGGCGTGATCACGAAGCGGCGCGCATCGATCACCTCCCGCGCCTCCACGATCTGAGCGACCTCGCGGGCCTTCCCAACCGCCACGATCCGGTCGCCGGCGATCGCCACTGCCCCGTCGGTCAGCACGCGGCGGCCGGCATCCATGGTGATGATCGTCGCACCGGTGATCAGCGTGTCCGCGTGCAAGAGCTGCAATCCTTCAAACAGGGGCGCATATGCCCATTATCAGTGCTGGCAACCCGGCGTCTTGCCTCGATCCGCCCCCGCGATTGCCACCGCCGGGCACGGTCCCGAACAGGCTTTCGGGCGTGCCCGGTCAAGACAAGCGCGTGGGGACGGCGCATACTGCGGCATCTGACCCACTCCGGGGAGCCTATCCAATGGACGCTGAAACCCTGACTTCCCTCGATGTGCGCCCCCTGACCGAAAAATTCGGCGTGGAAGTCCGCGGCATCGATCTGGCCACAAGCGGGCCGCACGTGCACCGGGCCGTTGCGGATCTATTCCATCGCCACGGCATCATGGTGGTGCGCGACCAGCATTTGACACCCGAGCAGCAGATGGAATTCTCCCGTGCCTTCGGCACGCCGGAAACCAACCAGCGGCTTGAATACACCTATCCGGGCATTCCGGAGATCTACGTCATCTCCAACAAGACAAAAGACGGCAAGAAGATCGGCGACGTGGATGCCGGCCAGGGCTGGCATACAGACGGCTCCTACCTGCCGGAGCCGACATCCTGCACCATGCTCTATGCCATGGAAGTGCCGCCCGAAGGCTCCGATACGCTGATGGCCGACCTCGTCGCCGCGTGGGAGGCCCTGCCCCCCGAACGCCAGGCTCAACTCGAGGGCCTGCAGATCCAGCATAGTTGGAAGGCGCTGATGGAACTCCGCGGCCTGCCCGTGGACCCGCGCGACGACACCGTGCCCGATGTGGTGCACCCGATGGTGCGCACCCATCCCAAAGATGGCCGCAAAGCCCTGTGGGTGAGCACCGGCACCACGCGCGGCATCGTCGGCATGCCCAATCCGGAGGGATTGAACCTGCTGGAGGAACTTGTGGCCTTCGCCACACAGGAGCGCTTCGTGTTCCGCCACAAATGGCGGGTTGGCGACGTGCTGATCTGGGATAATCGCTGCACCCTGCACACGGGAACGAAATTCGATACGACGAAATATACGCGCCATGTGCATCGCACGTGGATGAAGGGGGATCGGCCGGTTTGAAGGAAGAAAGAATGTTCTTTTTTGAAAAAAAAGAACCAAAAAACTTTTCTCCATTTGCGTACGCTTCCGGCGAGTCCGCGACAGCAGGGTAAAAGTTTTTTGCTTCTTTTTTTCAAAAAAGAAGTTCTTCCTTTTTTATCACGCGGCCTGAAAATCCGTGCTCCCTGAAAGCCACGCCCACGCCGCCATTTCCGCGGTTTGCGCGGCAAGTTTAGCGTTGACGTAGTCCAGCGCGTCCGGCCCCAGCAGCAGGCGCAGGGGCGGTTCGGGCGCATCGGCAACCGCGAGGATCGCTGCCGCCGCGCGCGCCGGGTCTCCGCGTTCATGCCCGGCGTGTTCGGCCAGGATGCGGCGATTGGCGCCCACGGTCGCGTCGTAATCGTCGATCAGTTTGGCCGCTCGGGCGCGGGAGCTGGTGGCGAAGGCGGTTCTGAAGCCGCCCGGTTCGATCATCGTCACCCTTATGCCCAGCGGCGCCACCTCCTGCGCGAGGGTTTCGGAAATGCCCTCCAGCGCGAATTTGGCGCCGGTATAGATGCCGAGGCTGGGCCAACCCACCAGGCCGGAGACGGAGGTGATGTTGATGATATGCCCGGCCCGGCGCGCCCGCATGGCGGGCAGTGCCGCCTGCATCACCGCAACTGCGCCAAACACGCAGGCTTCGAACTGGGCACGCATCTCCGCGAGGCTGGTTTCCTCCACGGCGCCGACCAGGCCGTAGCCGGCATTATTCACCAGCACATCGATCCCGCCCATGGCGGCCTCCGCGGCGCCGACCGCCGCATGCACGGCCGCGTCATCGGTCACATCCATCAACAGGCCGATGGCGCGGCCGGGCGAGAGGGCCTCATAGCTCTCCAGCGCCGCCTGCGACCGCACCGTGCCCGCCACACGATCTCCACGCGCCAGTGCGGCGACGGCCAAAGCACGGCCCAGCCCCGAACTCACCCCAGTGACCATCCACGTTTTTGACGGCGAACCCGACATCTTCATTCTCCAGGCACGCATCTTGCTCCGAATACCGGCGTGCGCCGCCACGGCGTAACACGAGATTCAGGTTTTCGTGGGCCCGAAACGCCTCCATCCGGGTTATAACAAGAGCCGGTGCACCGATGAACAAGACCCGCCGGCACCCCAGCTTTCAGTCTCCAGCCTCAATCAAGCGCAGGATGCATGACCAGCCCCATCGCACGTCAGCTTCACGCCGGGAGATGGTGCGCCTTTGGTGGCGCCGCGCTGGTGTTCTTCTTCCTGAACGCGGCGACGTTCACGTCGCTCGGCGTGGTGCTATTCACCATGGGCGCGGATCTGCATTGGTCCTACACCGATACGGGGTATGGGTTTACCGCGCTCGGGCTGGCCTGCGGTCTTTCAAGCCCGCTGGCCGCCGTCTCCATGACCATGCTGGGTGGCCGGGGATCGCTTGGCCTGGGTGCCACGATGCTGGCGATCGGCTTCGGGATCGCCGCGATAACGCAAAGCCTGGTGGTGTTTTTCGTGGCCATGATGTTCCTCGGGCTGGGCTACACCCTGGCGGGCAACGTGCCGGGGGTTTACCTGCTGGCCGGCTGGTTCCGGCGCCGCTCTGCACCCATCATCGGCTACTACCTGATGCTGGGGGCGCTGGGCGCCGCGTTTGGGCCGCCGGTGGTGGAGGCCATCGTGCGGCGCTACGGCTGGCGTATCCATTGGCAGGTGATGGCCGCCGTCGCCGCCGCCATCGCGGCCACCTGCCTGCTGATCGTGCGTGACGCGAAAAACCCGCCGCCACCACAGGGCATTGCTGCCGCCCCGGCCGAGACCGGCTCCGGATGGTCGTATCGCCGGGCCATCCTGACGCCGCAGTTCATGCTGGTATGCGCCGCGATGATCATGACGATGTGCTGCGTCACCACGAATTCCAGTGTGCTGGTAGCCCATCTGGTAAAACTGGGAGCCTCGCCCACCGCCGCCGCCTTTGTGCTGAGCGCTGGTGCGCTCACCGCGACGCTGGTGAAGGGCGGATCGGGGCGGCTGTGCGAACTCGTCTCGCCGCCGGTCCTGCTGGGCGCGGGGCTTTTGTTCCAGGCGGTTGGCTGCGTCCTGCTCGCCATGGCGGATAGGCCGCTGCTGCAATACGGCAGCGCGCTCACCTTCGGCACCGGCTGGGGGCTGAGCTTTGTAGCCGCGCATATCGTGCCGCTGAACTATTTCGGTGCCGTCACAGGGGCGAAAATCCTCTCCGTCGTTGCCCTTCTCACCACGCTTGCCGCGGCAGGGCCGCTGGCGGCAGGCATGATCGCCGATCACACGGGGAGCTTCGCGCCGGTTTATGATGTCTACGCGGTGCTGCTGCTGTTGCTTGCCGTGCCGGTGATGATCATGCAGGCGCCGCGGCACAAGGCGGCACTGTCTTTGGCGGCGGAGTAGTAAGATGTTCTTTTTTGAAAAAAAGAACCAAAAAACTTTTGATACTTGGCGTGCGCTGCCGGCGAGTCGCGCACCAATAGTTAAAAGTCTTTTGCTTCTTTTCTTCAGAAAAGAAGGCCTTTCTTCGTGACTGACGTCGACCTCCTGATCACCGACACGACCATCGTGACGATGGATGCGGAGCGCCGCATCATCACCCATGCCGCCATTGCCGTCACCGGAGCCACGATCACCGCCATCGGCAAGTCCGCCGATCTGGTTGCGATGTATCAAGCCCGCACCACGATCGACGGACGCCGCTTCGTGATCACGCCGGGGCTGATCAACACGCATGTGCATACCACCGGCGAACCTCTCACCCGCGGCCTGACGCTGGATGGCCTGGATTTTCAAACGCTGATCTACAATTGGCTTGTGCCGGCGCACATGGCCCATACGGAAGCCGATGAGCGCCTCGCCACCCAATGCGCGGCGCTGGAAATGCTCCGCTCTGGCACCACCACGTTCCTGGAGGCCGGCACCATCCGCTTTCTCGATAGCGTCGCGGACGGCCTGACCGAGATCGGCATCCGCGCCCGGATCGGGCAGTGGACCTGGGATTTCGATCCCGAAACCCAGACCCATCCGGCTGCCGCCACCGATGCCGCGATCGCGCTGCTGGAAAGCGAGGTCGCCCGCTACCCGGCCACGAACGCCGAACGGATTGCCGCCTGGCCCATTCTCGTCGGCCATATGACCTGCAGCGACCGCCTGTGGCAGGCCGCCAAAGCCATCGCCGATACACACCAGCTGGGCGTCGCCGGCCATATGAGCCCGGTGCAACTAGACCCCGACTGGTTCCTTGCCCGCTATGGGCACCGGCCGATCGAACATTTCGCCGAGGCCGGCGTGCTTGGCACCAACATCATGTTCACCCACGCGGTGCACCTGAACGACTCGGAAGTGGCCCTTCTGGCGCAGGCCCGCGCGAACGTTTCCCACTGCGCCACCACGGCCATGCGTGGGGGCTATGGCGCCAGCGCGATCGGGCGTTTTCCGGAAATGCTCGCCCAGGGCGTGAACATTACGGTGGGCACCGACGGCAATAACGACAGCAATTTTCACGACATGATGCGCGCCACACACCTGGTGGCCGGGCTGCACAAGGATGCGCGGCAGGATACCAGCCTGTTCACCGCCGAACAGGCTTTTACCTGCGCCACCCTCAATGGCGCGCGCGCGCTGCAGATGGAGCAGCAGATCGGCTCGCTGGAGCCTGGCAAGAAAGCCGATTTCGTGGCGCACGATACCAACCGATCCGAATGGCGCCCGCTGTTCAACGTGATGAACCAGCTCGTCTGGTCCGCCGATGGCCGCGGCGTGCACAGCGTGTGGGTGGATGGCAAGCGCGTGGTGGAGAATTACCGCTGCACCACCATCGATGAGGACCGGCTGCTCGCCGAGGCGCAAACCGCCGGCGAAGCGCTGGTTGCGCGATCGGGCCTGAAAATCCAGTCCGTGTGGCCGGTGGTGTGACGCCGGCTTCCCCGATCGAACGCACCATGCTGCGGATGCTCGCCGCCCTGGGGTTGCTTTATCTGATCATCATGGGGTCCACCTTCGCCTCGCTCGGCGTTGTGCTGCCGCATATGATCGCGGACCTGCACATGGATTATACGCAGGCGGGTTCCGGCTTCACGGTGCTTGCGCTGGCGGCCGGCCTGCTGAGCATGTTGCCGGCGCTGCTCATCCGCCGCCTGGGCGGGCGAGGTGCGATGGCGGCGGGTATCGCCGCGTTGATCCTGGCCTATGTGGCGCTCGCCCTGTGCCGCAGCGCGGCGGGCTACTTTGCCGGCGCACTGCTGCTGGGCGCCGGCTTCGCGCTGGCCGGCGCTGTGCCCGCCCTGCACCTGCTGGGGGTATGGGCGGAGCGCCGGCGCGCCCTGATCTTCGGTGCCTATCTTGCCTGCGGCGGCCTCGGCGGCGCCACCTGGCCCAGCGTGGTCGAAGGCGGGATCAAGGTTTTTGGCGACTGGCGCGGATACTGGTGGTTCATGGCCACCCTTGCGACCGTAGTGGGCGCGATCACGCTCGCAACCCTCCGCGAGCTTCCGGCCGAGGATCGCGTGCCCGAAGCCGCGGAAGGCTGGACGCTTGGCGAGGCGTTGCGCACACCGCAATTCTATATCGTCGGCTGCGGCATCGCGGCCACCTATTTCGTGTCCTCCACCATCAACGCCTTCACCATGTCCTACCTGCATCTGCATGGCGTGGGGCTGGGCATAGCCGTTTTCACCTTCAGCATCCAGTCGGCGGGGCACGCCGCGTTTCCGCTGCTGATGGGGGGGATCGCCGCCCGAATCGGCGTGCGCGCTCTGCTGGTGTTCGGCCTGATAATCCAGGCCATCGGCATGACGGCTCTGGCCTTCGGCTGGTCGGTTCCGGCTTTGGTGGTGTTCGCCATCGGCGTGGGCGGCGGCTACGGCACGCTGATGGTCGGCACCACGATCGCCATCGAAGCTTATTTCGGGCGCGCCCATTTCGCGCGGATCTTCGGCAGCAACCAGCTCTTTTCCGTCATTTCCGTCCTGGGACCTGCACTTGCGGGCTGGGTCGCCGACGTGACCGGCCGCTTCGATACCTCGTTCCTTGGCTGTGCCGCGCTGCTGCTGGCCGCCGCCGCCGCCGCACTCACGCTGCGGCCACCCGCCAAGGCAAGCGCCGGGCGCGCGGCCCCCGCCGGCATGCCGGAGCAGGCGCCCTGGGCCTGAACGTGCTCGCGGCGGTTTCGGCGATATTCCTCTTCGCCGGCGCCGCCACCTTCAATTCCCTTGGCGTGGCGCTGTTTGCCATGCAGGCGGAATTCCACTGGTCCGAGGCGCAGGCCGGCGGCGGATTTCTCGCCCTTGGATTATCCTGTTGCTGCCTCAGCATGCTTCCCGTGGCCCTGCTGCCCCGCATCGGCGGCCGCTGGACCTGCATCGCCGGATGCCTGTCCCTGGCCGCGGGGTTCCTGGTGGCGGCCGCGACCACGAATCTGATGACCATCTACGTGGCCGCCGCAATTCTTGGTCTGGGATATACGCTGTGCGCCAACACGCCCGGGATCTTCCTGCTGGCCGGCTGGTTCGGCACGCGGGCACCGCGCATGATCGGCCTGTATCTGACCATCGGCACGCTTGGCGGCGCGTTCGGGCCGCCCGTGGTGCAAGCGCTGGCCGCTACCGGCGGATGGCGGTTCTATTGGCTGGCGATGGCCGCCATCGCGGCCGCACTCGCGGCATTCTGCGCGGCCATGATCCGCGAGCCACCCACCTCTAGCTCCCACCCGGACGCGCCCGTGCCGGAATCGTTTCCAAGCGCGCGCGAAACACTGCTGAGCGCGCATTTCGCCGTGATCGCCGCCGCCATGATAATCACTCAGCTCTGCCTGCTGACGGTTTCTGGCGTGGCACCGGCGCATCTTGCGGCACTCAAATGGCCGGTAGACGCCGGCTCCCAATTTCTGGGCGCGGAAGGATTGATCGGCACGGTCGGCACCGCGTGCGCCGGATGGTTCGCCCACCGCGTGCACCCCAGAACAATGCAGGCCGGCAGCCTCGTGGCACTCGCTGCCGGCGTCGCGCTGCTGGCACATGCGACCAGCCCGCTCGCTCTGGCGGGCGCGTCCATCGCGTTCGGCCTCGGCTGGAGCGTCGCCTGTGTCGCCATCACGCTCTATCTGATCCGGCTGTTCGGCCCAAGCAGCGGCACCACGGCGCTTTCGGCGATCTGGACCCTGTCCGGCCTTGCCACTGCCGGCCCCTGGGCGGCGGGGTTGTGGGCCGATCGGGCCGGCGGCTTCACGCAACCTCTTTGGGCATTGGCGGTGCTGCCGCTGCTGCTGGTTCCGGCGACCCTGCGGCTCAGCAGGGCGCTCAGGCGTGAACACAAGACGGAAGAAAGTCTTCTTTTCTGAAGAAAAGAAGCAAAAGACTTTTGCCTGTGCTGCCGCGGACTCGCCGGAAGAGCACGCACAGGATCAAAGGTTTTTTGGTTCTTTTTTTCAAAAAAGAACACTCTTTCTTACTTCAGTTCCAACTCCTTCGTCGTGCTCGTTGTCGGCACGAACGGCAGGTAGGATATCCTCATCCGCTCCGCGAGATGGACGACGTGCTTTCCAGGGGCGAGGCCATCCGGACGCAGAACGGTCAGTTCCGCTTTTTCGCCAAAGTTCCAGCGGTCGCCGTACTCCGTTTCCATCTCGTCCAGTGTCCAGGTCCGCCCGCGCACAGAAAACCTGATGGCATCACGCGGCACCTTCTCGCCGTCCACCGTCAAGGCGAGGTCCTCGATCATGGAAAGGCCAAGGCCGCGGTAGTAGGGCAGCCGCGCCAGCAGCGCAAAGCCGATGATGGCACCGTCCGATTCCACGTTGCGGAAGCCATCGTCGCAAATGATATGTTGGTCGAACATGGCATCCTCCTTCAGGCGGCCAGGGCGTCGGCAGGGGTATCGATCAGTGTTGCCAGCATGCGCTGCTGGCGGCGCACCTGCTCCACCGACTGCACCTCTTCCGCATCCTCGATCCAGCGATTGCCCTCGTATTCCGAACAGATATAGCCGGTATAGAGGCCTTTCTTCAGAACGGCCACGATCTCGTCGTATGGGATGGAGTATTCGTGGGTATCATCGGCCATCTCGTAGAACTTGCCGTGAATGTTGTGGATGCGATGCATGTAGTCCAGCATCCGTCTTGGCTCGAAGGCGGCATTGTGCCGCGTCGTTTCCGCCATCGCGATGGCGGGGCCAGTGCCACCCATCATCTGCACGTTCAAGATCACGTATTCGCTCAGAACCCGATCCTCATACGCTTTTTCGATATAATCGGCGATGTGCCGTGGGCAGCCGTTCCTGATGAAGCGCTCCTTCCATACGCGCGGGAAGCGGAACACGAACATGCCCATATCCGGCAGAAAGCCCAGCGCATCCGAACCCGACTTCTCGAAGGCTTCGGCGTGGCGAATGATCCAGGGATGATCGAAATGCAGTGGCGCGTGCACTTCCAGAAGTATCTTGATGCCTTTCTCTTCCGCATAAGGCGCCGAGGCGACAAGCACCTCGGGCGCTACGGACACCAGGGAACGGATGTATTTCATCCCCAGACGGGCGCCGAAGTCGATATCCTTCTTGACGCTTTCAACCTGTTCCTCAAAAGCCATCGTCCGGCCTTTGTATCGCTTGTAATCCACCATGAAGTCATGGCTCACCGGAACGGCATCGTATTTCTGGATGATGCGATGCCAGTCCGTGATCGCGGCCTCGTCGACGCCCACCTCCGGCCAACCCCAGAAACTCTGCTCGCCGATAATTTCGATGCCGCGGGCACCAAGCTCCACGGAAGTACGCACACAATCCTCGAGCGTCATTTTGCCCAGGAATGTCTCGTTCTGATAGCTGTACAGACTAACCCCACGCTTGATGGTCTCGCCCGGCATCACTCTCTCCCTCTGTTGCAGCGCGGAACCGGCAACACTGTGCTTTGCCTGTGAGCGCTGTTCTTCTGCATCTGGCATGGACGTATGCAGACGGCCAGTCTAGAACTATTGCTCCAATTAGCGCGGATGGGCGGTTTCGTCAATCGCCGGTGAAGCTGCCAGAGCGGTGAGATGATAGGGAGCAATGGGCATGAAGATTACCTGCGCGGCTTGGCTGTTCTTGGCGCTAGGCGCAATCTCCTCAGCAGCCGGCGGCACGCCGCAGGCGCAAACCGACTATGATGCCAAGCTACTGCAAGGTTTTGCCGGCGCGCTGCTCATCCAGCACCGCGTGGACTATGCATTCAACACCTACGTTTCGGACGATTTGATCCAGCACAATCAAGTGGCCAAGGATGGCCGCGCCGCGGCGGTGGCACTGCTAGCACCCATCATCGCCGCGCCCGGGGCACAATTCGCTGTCTCTACCCTGATGATCGATGGGGATCTTGGTTTGCTGCATTACCGCGGCACGCTCGGTGGCCCAGGACGCGCGGCGGCCGTGGCCGAGCTCTACCGGATCCAGGGCGGCAAGCTGGTGGAACATTGGGATGCGTTCCAGCCAATCCCCCTCACCCCGGTCAGTTCACACCCGATGTTTGGCGCGCTGTCCGGATCGCTGCCAACGCCGTGCACCGACGCCACACCGCAGGACCGTGCCATTGTCAACGGGTTCGCCGATCTGCTGTACCGCCAGAGAAATGTGCGCGCGGCCTTCCAGCGCTATGCGGCACACGGCATGATCCAGCACGATCCCGGATTGCCGGATGGCGCGGCCGCCGCTATCGCGGAACTCACCCCGATCCTTTCCCGGCCGGCAACGCGCATCACAATTGCGCACATCCTGGCCTGCCGCGGCATGGGCGTGGTCCATCTCCGCTCTCAATACGGATCGAGCCCCGGTCACGTGATCTTCGATATCATGCGGATAGATGGCGGCAGGATCGTGGAACACTGGGATGTGTTCCAGCCCGTCGCGCCATCGGGCATCAATCCGCGCCCACCGGCATGAACGAACCGGCCCCGTATCAGGATGCAGCTAGACCATTTTCCGATCGTTTTGACTCAGGAGAGCCGGTCGGAAAATGCTCTAGCTATTTGTTGTGACGAGCATCTTTATCCGACAGGTGACCCCATGTGGTCGGATGATGCTCTAGCAGCACGTTTGTCTGGCGAAGGGTTGCCGGATAGAATCGAATGCAGAGCATCTGCATGATGATGGTGAGGCAAGCCAGGCCATAGAATACCGCGCGCATCATATGCACGGCATCCGCCGACACGGCCTGTGCGCTGTAGGCGGCGGCGGCCAAGGCGTAGGCCGTGACTGCACCCCCGAGTGCAATGCCCAGTTTGGTTGACAGGCTGATGCCGGCCGATAAGAGCCCCTCGTTGCGCACGCCGTAGAGCATCTGATGATAATCCACGGTTTCGGCCGCCATGGCAAAGATGGATGTCATTGTCAGGCTCAGGAATAGCGACGATGACACGTAGATGGCAACGAAGAGGGGCGGTACTGACTCGCACAATGGCAGCACGGCGTACAGGGCCAGGGCGCCGGCGAGGGCGAACGTGTTGCCCGCCCGCATGCCCAGCCAGCGGAGATAAGGCAGGGCAATCACCGATCCCACCAGCAGCGTGCCCGAAACCGAGGGCAGAAGCACCGAAATCAACGCCGGGCGATGCAGCACGTTCACGGCAAAATAAGGAATGACGGAGAGCACCGCGCCGAAGCGCACAAAGTTCAGCGTGGTGAACAGGAACACCACCACCCAGGCCCGGTTGCGCAGCATCTGCCGCACGGCCGGCAGGATCGGTGCCTTCGCCTGCTGCGCTGCCGGGTGGATCTGCTCGTGGCAGTTCAGGAACAGGTTGACCAGCAAGATCACAGCGACGATGCCGAACACCCCGGCTGTACACAGGAAGCCCAAGGCGCGGTCCCCGCCGCCAAACAGGCCCACCAGCGGCATTGTCAAGGCGGTTGCCACGATCACCGAAACCGAGGTGAAGGCCGAGCGGAAACTGCCCATTTGCAGCCGCTCGCGCGGGTTTACCGTCATCATCGGCAGCAAAGCATTATACGGAATGGCGACGATCGAGAAGATCAAACCAAACAGCAGGAACGAAGCCGCGGCCCAAGCCAGCCTGCCGCCCGTTCCCAACGGCGGGATCCAGAAGATCGCCACACAGAGAAGCCCGTACGGCACGGCACCGAACAGGAAATACGGGCGCGCCCGGCCCCAGCGCGTCCGCGTCCTGTCCACCAGCAGACCGATAGCGAAATCGAAACCGGCATCGAGAAGCCGGGATATCAGGAAGATCGATCCGATCGCGCCCGCGTGCAGCAACGCCACATCGGTATAAAAGAACAGCAGGAAGGCTGCCGAGGCGTTCCAGGCAAGGCTGAGTGCCAGATCACCCAGACCGAAGCTCAGCTTGCTGAGCAAACCGACCGCGGGCGCTTGCGCGGCTGTCGGCATGTGCATGGCTCAGGCCTTACATGAAGCCAAGCGCGGCGCGGGCCCGGTCCAGCGTTTCCAATGTGGGTCCGCTTGGCCGGTACTCCAGCCCTACCGAACCGGCATAGCCGACATCTCGCAGCGCCGATACCCGTGCTGCCCAGTCCAGCGCACCGCTGCCCGGTTCGCCTCGCCCAGGGTGATCGGCCACTTGCACATGGCCGACGAGATGCACCCGGCCCTTCAGCACCTCCCCCACATGCTCCTCCATCACCGCGGAGTGATAGGCGTCATAGAGAAGGCGCAGATTTGGGCTGCCGACTTCCTCGATGATGTCGAGTCCCTCGGCGGTGCTGTCCAGATACATGCCAGGGTGATCGACCCGCGTGTTCAGCGGTTCCAGAAGCAGCACAATGCCGGCGACTTGCGCCAGGTATGCCGCTTGCCGCAGAATATCCACCGCCTCATCATGTTGCACTTGCCTCGTCACATCGGGCCTGGTGAAACCGGAGGCAACGACCAGGCACTTCGCACCGGCCTGCTGCGCCGCCTGCAACGACTCGCGCACGGCCTGTAGAAATTCGGCATGCTGCGCTGGATCGACCAGGCTGCGGCGCGGCTCTACAACGAAACTCAAGAGCTCAAGCCCGGTCTCGCGCAGCGCTTCGCGCACCTCCGCCAGTGGCTTGTCGCGCCAGAGATGGAATTCCACGGCGCGCACGCCAGCATCGCGTGCCGCGCGTATGCGGTCGGGCAGGCTGGGATGCTCCTTGGCGAATAGCCACTCGATGCACGGCACCGCATACATCGCTGCCAGCTCTTTTGTCATGGCACCGTGGCCCCCTGTGTCGTCGTCTGATCTGGAGGAAAATGCGGCATCACCTGCTGGGCCAGCAAAGCGATCGTCTGGTTCGACAGGGCCAGACGCCGCTGCGTCAGCGGGCCAGTCATTGTGCCGCACAGAATGTTGCCGATTCCGAGCGCGGCATAGGGGGCAAGCTTGTCGCGCACCGTTGCGGGACTGCCATAAAGCGTCCAGGTGCCGATCCAATCCTCGCTCAGCGCATTGGGGGTGTTGTCGGTCTTGCGGTTGGCCTGGTCGCTTTCGGCACGGGCATTGAACTCGGCTTCGCGTTCGATCGCCCGTTGATAGGCAGTCAGGATCTCATGCAGTTCGTCGCGCGCCTGATCGTCGGTTTGAGCGACATGTACGCACTGGTACGTGTGCGTGGACCAGCCGAGCGCATCCGCCACCACCCCGGCCGGATGCCCGGCCGCTTCCAGCGCCGTGCGATAGGCCGTGAAATATTTCCGCACATGCTTCAGTGGCTCGGTCCCGCCGATCTGCGGTGGAGTGAACGCGGGGATGAAGGCGGGCCAGCCATTGTCGGCAGCCCTGCGCATGCTGGCCTCTTTCATCGCCACCGGCATCAGCCGTGGCCTCGGCTGCGTGTAAGGGGCTGGTGCGATGCGCTGCAACACGCGCCCGCGATAGAATGAATTGTCGAATTCAACCGCCGGATCGCTCACGCCCTTGGCCCACAGGGCATCGGCGATGTTCAAATTTGCTTCCGCAACCGCACTTGCTTCCTTATAGGTTACGCCAAAGCCTATCATTTCCTCCGGCGTCGTGCCGCTGCCGATACCCACCAGCAGGCGCCCCTGCGTCAATTGATCGAGGATATTCACCCGTTCGACAAAGCGAACAGGGCTGTGCAGCGGCACGGAGGTTACCGAAAAACCCAGGTATATGCCGGGAAAGCGGCCCACCAGATAGGCGGCAAAAATCATCGGATCGCTGGCGACCGGCATATAGCCGGTAAAATGGTGATCCGGCATAAAGAAAGCCTGGTAACCGTGCGCGACCGCACGCTCGGCGTGCGCAACGGTCATCCGGATGAAGTCGTGGTCCTCATCCGGCCCGAGGGAGCGGCCGTTCAGGAAAATCGAGAATCGCACGCAATGCCTCCCTGATGCCGGCCTGAACTTAAAGTAGAATTAGTGTTTTGCTTCATACTGCCTGCGGCGGGTTGTGTCAAACCGATGCGGCACATGGGCGAGGAAGGAAGAGTGTTCTTTTTTGAAAAAAAGAACCAAAAAACTTTTCATCATTGGCGTGCGCTTCCGGATCCTTCTCGGAAGAAAGCCAAAAGATTTTTGCTTCTTTTTTTCAAAAAAGAAGGCCTTCGTTTCTTGCCGGGATCACATGAAGCGATTGACGAGGTTTTCCAGCCGCTCCTGGCCGCCCGAGACGGGGTGTGGATCGATACCCTCCTGAACGGCGAGATCGGCGATGCCGGCGAGATCCAACCCTGCCATGGACTGGGAGAAACCGCCCTGCCAGCCGGCGTAACGCCGCGCCCGATCGGCTTGTAGCCGTCCATCGTCGCGGATCGTGGCAGCCGCGAGCAGCGCCCGCGCCAGCACATCGATCGCGCCGATATGGCCGTGGAACAGATCGGCGGGATCTATGCTCTGGCGTCGCACTTTGGCGTCAAAATTGAATCCGCCGGTAGAAAACCCGCCGCCACGCAGAACCTCCACAAGTGCTAGGGTCATTTCAGGGATGGAGTTCGGAAACTGATCCGTGTCCCAGCCATTCTGCGGATCGCCCCGGTTGGCATCGATGGAGCCAAACACGCCAAGCGCATTGGCCAGCGCGATCTCGTGTTCGAAACCATGGCCGGCCAGTGTGGCATGGTTGGCCTCGATGTTCAGCTTCACCTCCTGGTCCAGGCCGAAACGCTTCAGAAATCCGTATACCGATCCGACGTCGTAGTCGTATTGGTGCTTCGTCGGTTCGTGCGGCTTGGGTTCGATCAGAATCGTGCCCTTGAACCCGATCTTGTGCTTGTGTTCCACAACCAGCGTGAGGAACCGGCCGAGTTGATCCAGCTCGTGCGCGATATCCGTGTTCAGCAGGGTATCGTAGCCCTCGCGCCCACCCCACAGAACGTAATTCGCACCGCCCAGGCGATGCGTCGCCTCCAGCGCATCATGCACCTGCATGGCCGCGAAGGCGAACACCTCCGGGTCCGGATTGGTGGCGGCGCCGGCTGCGTAACGCGGGTGCGAAAACAGATTGGCGGTGCCCCATAGCAGCCGCCGCCCGGTTTCCGCCTGCAGCCGCTCCAGGTCCTCGGTCGCCTCGGCGAACAGGCGGCGATGCCCCGCCACCCCCTCCGCCTCGGCCATCACGTCGATGTCGTGAAAACAGTAGAACGGTACATCCAGTTTGCTGAAGAACTCGAACGCCACGCGCCGCTTGATGGCCGAAGCGGCGCTATCATTGGGGCCGTTCAACCAAGGCCGCTCGAAGATGCCGCCGCCGAACATGTCCGCGCCCGGCCAGCAGAAGCCATGCCAGAAACACGCGGCCAGGCGCAGATGATCCTCCATCCGCTTGCCGGCAACCATCCTGTTCTTGTCGTAGAACCGGTAGGCAAAATCATCCTCTGCCTGCGGGCCCTGGTAGGTGATCGTCGGGATGGCGTTGAAAAAATCCGTCATGATGCTCGGCCTTTCAAGGAAGCTATGGGCGTGTAGGCGCGGCGGAACAGCTGCTGCTTCTCGGCCAGCCATGCGATCATGTTCTGATCGGGGTCCACGCTGTGGGTGAGCGGCGGGCGGCTGCAAATATCGGCGGGCGCGCCGCCATCTACCGCGAGTTGCGCCAGGCGCGCCGCCCCCAGCGCTGGCCCCACCTGGCCGCCCTCAACATAGTCCAGCGGCACTTCGAGGGCGGAAGCAATCAACCCGCCCCAGTACGGGCTGCGGCTGCCGCCGCCGATCACCGTCAGCCGCCCGATTTGCGTGCCGGCGGCGCGCAGCGCATCCAGCCCATCCGCCAGGGCGAAAGCCACCCCTTCCAGCACCGCCTGCGCCAGCCGCGCGCCGTCGGTTTCATGGTCCAGGCGAAGGAACGCCCCGCGCACCGAGGTATCGTTATGCGGCGTCCGCTCGCCGGCCAAATAGGGCAGAAACACTTCGCGGCCGCGTCCCGGCCCGGCCGCCTCGGCCCGCGCGAGCAGGGCCGCGGCATCCGGCAGGCCGGTCAGCCGTGCCGCCCAATCCAGGCAACTGGCGGCGCTGAGATGCACCGACATCTGATGCCACATCCCTGGCAGACAGTGGCAGAAGGCATGCACGCCGCCGGCGGGGTTGGGCCGAAACCGCGCATTGGCCACGAAGATCACACCGGAACTGCCCAGGCTGAGCAGCGCATCGCCATCCCGCACCACACCGATGCCGGCCGCACCAGCGGCATTGTCGCCGCCGCCGCCGGCTACCGGTACCACGGGCACGCCCCATTCGGCAGCAACCCGGGGCAGCAGGCGCCCCGCCTGCTGGGTGCCTTCGGCCAGCGTCGGCATCGAGCGCCGGTCCAGCCCCGTCGCCGCGAGAAGCGCGTCACTCCAGTCCCGCCTGCCAACATCCAGCCACAGCGTGCCGGCCGCGTCGGACATGTCGGATATCGCTTCGCCCGTCATCAGCAGGCGCAGGTAGTCCTTGGGAAGCAAAACACGGCGCATGGCGGCGAACACCGCCTTCTCGTGCGTGCGCAGCCAGAGCAGTTTCGGTGCCGTGAAACCCGGCATGGCGCGGTTGCCGGAAATCTGGCGCAGCGCCGGTTCGGCCGCCTCCAGCGCGGCGCATTCCGCTTGCGCCCGGCCATCATCCCATAGGATTGCCGGCCGCAGGGGCTGGTCATCCGCTCCCAACACGGTTGCGCCATGCATCTGCCCAGCCAGGCCGACGCCCCGCACCGCGGCGCGCAACACAGGATCGAGTGCCCGCACCGCATCGGTTGCGGCATGCCACCATGCCTGCGGCGCCTGCTCCGACCAGCCAGATTGCGGCCTGCTGACCGAGAGCGGCGCGGTCGCCTGGCCGAGCACACCGCGCTGCGCGCTGACGATGACTGCCTTGACGCCGGAGGTGCCGAGGTCAATACCCAGAAACACGGCATCCCCCGACAGCGCGGCAGATTGAAACAGGCGACCGACACATGCGTCGTGCCGCGTTGCAAGGCTGCAATCCCCGTGATTTCATGCCCGTAACACGGTTGCTTGGCTGATCCCTCGCCGACGCTGGTTTTTCGACTTTGGAGGTTGCTTGCCACATACCGCCGCCCTTCCCCCCCTGCCGGACGAACGCCAACCGCTTCAAAGCCGCAGCCGCGCATCGCTGACCCGTATGCTGGGGGCCGCGCGCCGCCTTTTGATTGAACGCGGATCGGACGATTTCGCGCTTTCCGATGTGAGCCGTGTTGGCCGAGTGTCGATCGGCTCGATCTATCACCGCTTTCAGAGCAAGGAGGAATTGCTGCGCGCAGTGCATCGGCAGTTGATGGAAGACCTGCACGGCGAACAGACCGCCATTGTTGGCAGTATCCGCGCCAGAGCCCGTGATTTGCCGGGTTTGCTGGCCATGCTGATTGACGAGATCGCCGAGTTCCTCAAGCGCAACGCCGGCGCGCTGCGGCCGATGATGGCCTGCGCCAACAAGGATGCCGCCATCGCCGCGGCGGGCAAGGCCTCGCACACCGAATTGCGCAGTCTCTTCATTGCGGCTTTGCTGACGTACAGATCGACCATACGTCATGCCAACCCAAGTGCCGCGGCCGACACCTGCTTCAAGATGATCTATGCAGCCATCGCGCGCGATCTTGGATTCGAGGCCGCTCATATCGCGGCCGACCAGGCCGAGTGGGGCAATCTGAAAATAAACCTCTTCGCCATGTGCAGCGCCTTCCTGATGTCGCCGCCGGAGGTTTCGTTCAGCGAGGCACTCCGATCCAGTGGCGGCGTGCAAGCCGCGCCGGCGCCACGGCTTGCCAAGCGCCGGCAGCAGGCCGCTATGGCCACACGCTCGGCTGGGTGACGTGAAGGACGTTCTTTTTTGAAAAAAGAACCAAAAAACTTTTCGCGGTGCTGACGCGCGCTCGCCGGCAGCGTACGCATAAGTGACAAAAGTTTTTTGCTTCTTTTTTTCAAAAAAGAAGGCCTTCCTTTACTCTTCAAGCGCAACCCAAATATTCCCCGCACGGCTCGACTCCACGCAGGCATGCACGAACGCCAATGACAGCAAGCCATCCTGCATACCGGGGGCCATGGCGCCGGACGCATCCGTGCCTTGTCTGCGGGCGCGGATGAGCAGGGCTGCATCGGCGTAGATCGTTGCGAAGGCTTCAAGGAATCCCTCGGGATGCCCGGCGGGTAGGCGCGTGATACGGGCGGCATCGGGGCCGACATCCGGGCCGCCAGGCACAATGCGCTGGCGGGGCGCGCCAAGCCGATCGATCCATAATTCGTTCGGCTGCTCCTGCGACCAGTCGAGGCTGCCGGTTTGCCCAAAGACGCGCAGACGCAACCCGTTGAGGCAGCCGATAGCGATCTGGCTGGCCCATATCGCGCCGCGGGCACCATTCGCATACCGCAGCAGAACATTTGCGTTGTCATCGAGTGCGCGCCCTTCCGCCAGGGCGGAGAGTTCCGCGAGTACGGAGTGCGGGTTCTGGCCGGTCACGAAGGAGGCCAGTTGGAAAGCATGCGTGCCGATGTCGCCCAGCGCGCCGCCTGCGCCGGCCTCGGCCGGATTGGTGCGCCAGGACGCCTGTTTATTGGAGTCCTGCAATTCCACCCGCTCCGCAAGCCAGCCTTGCGGATATTCAACCTGCACCATGCGCAGCCGGCCGATTTGCCCCGCCACGACACGGGCCCGCGCCTCCCGCACCATAGGATAGCCGGAATAATTATGCGTCACCACGAAGACCCGCCCGCTTTGTGCCACGGCCGCTTGCAGCGACCGCGCCTGCGCCAGCGTTGCCGTGACTGGCTTTTCGCAAATCACGTCGATCCCCGCGCGCAGGAAAGCGACCGCGATATCGTGGTGGGTGCGGTTTGTGGTTACGATGCAGACGGCTTCAATCCCGTCTGCGCGGGTGGCTTCCTGTGCCGCCATGGTTGCGTAATCCGGATAGCACCGCGCAGGGTCCAGCCCCAACGCGCGGCCGGCGGCGACAGACCGCTGCGGATCGGAGGCGAACGCGCCGGCGACCAGAACGAAATGCCCGTCCATTGCGGCGGCGATCCGGTGCACGGGGCCGATGAAGGCGCCCGGGCCGCCACCCACCATGCCGAGGCGCAGCGGGATCGTCATGTGTCGATCCCCAAAATCCTGCGGTTTGCCGCGGCATCCGTGGCAACACCGGCAAAATCGTCAAACGCCCGGTCGGTAACCCGGATGATGTGCTGCGCGATGAAGGGCGCTCCCTCGCGGGCGCCATCCTCGGGGTGCTTGAGGGCACATTCCCATTCCAACACCGCCCATCCGGCGTAGCCATATTGCGCCAGCTTGGAGAAGATCGGGCCGAACTGCACCTGCCCATCGCCCAGCGAGCGGAACCGGCCGGGGCGATTGAGCCAATCCTGGTAGCCGCCATAAACGCCGCTGCGGCCGGTCGGGTTCAGCTCGGCGTCCTTGACGTGAAAGGCTTTTATGCGCGTGTGATAGATATCGATAAACGCAAGATAGTCCAGCGCCTGGAGCACGAAATGCGAGGGATCGTATAGGATGGCGGCGCTCTCGTGCTGATCCACCGCGTCAAGAAAACGTTCGAATGTCGCGCCATCGTGCAGGTCCTCTCCGGGATGCAGTTCAAAGGCGCAGGCAACGCCGTTTTCCGCGAAACAATCCAGAATCGGCCGCCAGCGCCTGCCGAGTTCAGCGAAAGCTTCCTCGATCAGCCCGGCCGGCCGCTGCGGCCAGGGGTAGACATACGGCCAGGCCAGCGAACCCGAAAATGCAGCGACGGCATCCAGGCCCAGGTTGCGCGCGGCCCGCGCGACGAGTTTCATCTGGCCTTCTGCCCAATCCTGCCGTTCGCGCGGGCGGCCACGCAGCGCCTCCGGCGCGAAGCCGCCAAACAATGTGTCATACGCTGGATGCACAGCCACCAACTGGCCTTGCAGATGCGCGGCGAGCTCCGTGGGCGCAACACCGGCGGCGTGCAACCGTCCGCGCAGCTCGTCGCAATAGGTTGCCGATTCCGCGGCAAGGGCAAGGTCGAATAGTCCGCAATTGACAGGGATCTGCACGCCGGCGTAGCCGAGCCCGGCTGCCCAGTTTGCCATGCCATTCAGCGTGTCGAACGGCGGCTCTGCGGACTGGAACTGGGCCAGGAAAATCGCGGGGCCTTTGATTGTCGTCATGGCTCATGCTCCATGGCAGGGCCTACCCAATCCTGCGGGGGTCACGAAAAAAGGTCTTCTTTTCTGAAGAAAAGAAGCAAAAGACTTTTGACTATGGGTGCGAGGCTTGCCGGCAGCCCACGGCAAAGGGGCAAAGTTTCTTGGCTTTTTCAGAACCGGATGGTTGCTTGCACCCCGGCCGTCAGCGGTGCGCCGAACCCGAAATTGTAGAGGTTTATGGGGGAGCCGCCGGTGAAGCCAGTGTACACCAGCGGCCGGTAATTCTCCAGGTTGTGGGCGAAGACTTCCACGGTGTACTTGCCATTTTGGCTGGTGTAGGTCAAGGAAACGTCTGTCGCAGTGAAGCCCTTTTGCTTGTCGGAAGCCCAGTTGAACGCCTCGAGGTAGTAGCTGGATTTGTAGCGTGTCGAAACGGCGCCAAGGATATGGCCAAGATCCCCCAGGCCGAAGCTGTGTTCCAACCCGGCCGATGTTGTCCATTTCGGTGCTTCTGGCGGTGTGAAGCCGGCGAGATTGACCGGAATAGTGTTGCCGAGAATACCGGTCTCCACCGTATTGAACTGGCCGAAGACAGCATCGAGGTAATAAACAGAAAGTGTCAGGCGATCATTATCGGTAATCGCGGCCACACCGTCGAACTCCGCGCCGTCATAGGTCGCCTTGCCGGCGTTGGTCGTGTAGTTGCCGATGGTCGTGTTGAGGAAGCTGCCAACCTGCAGGTTACTGTAGTCGTAGCGGTATAAGTCCAGGTTGAGCTGCAGCCGGCTATCGAAGAAAGTGTTCTTGGAGCCGACTTCGTAGGATGTTATGTGCTCCGGCTGGAAGTCCGGGATTTTGACCCCATCGGGAAGAACCTGCCCGGATGCATTGTCGAAGCCGCCAGAACGGAGGCGGTGGAGGCCTTGAAGTATAGAAGGTGATTGGGTGCCGGGGTATATTCCAGGCCAACGAGCCAATTGACCTGGCCTTGAGAATAGCAATGGTTTATGATTGTGTCGTTGGCGCCGGCGGTCTCGCCATTGCACTGCGATGGAACGCCGCCAGCCTCCTTCGTCAAGCTGGCGATTGTCGGCGTGTACAGCCCAAAAGCCGGATCGACAAAGCCCAGACCTGAGTTGTAGTAGAGGCCCTGCTTTTGATCGTGCGAGTAGCGGGCGCCTGCTGTCAGCTTCAGATTATCCAGTATTGGATAATCACCCTGACCGTAGAAGGCATACGATGTGTCGGTGATCGATGGGAAGAAAAAGTAGTTCACATATACGCTCTTGGTGCCGGGCGGACCAAAGGGTGAGGGAGTAACCTGAATCGAGGTGGTGACGCTTTGGTTTTCATGGAAATAGAACCCGCCCACCTGAGCGAACAATCCGCTTGGCGCGCGGTAGCTGAGGTGCAGGTCATTGCTCCAGTCCTGCGAGTCAAGATGCGGGTCATAGGAATAGAACTGGTCGTAATCGGCGTCGCCACTCAGCGGAATATACGTCGCCGTGTGGCTGGAGAGGTAGCCGCCAACATATTCGGCATCAAATCCATCGCCGAAATCGTACGCGAGCCTCTCGCGCACATGGTATTGCTCGGTACGGAAGTATCCGAGGTCTTGCAGCGGGAATTTGCCGTTGTCCGGCAGAGTTAGGTCAAGGTTGCCGCTTGGGACATAGTCGGTGTAGTGCACTCCGTTGACCGAACCGCTAATCTCGGTAAGGCCCGGGGAACCTGGCGTGATGGGAACGCCGTATTGCGGGGGAGGCGCCGAGGTGTGCACGTTGATGTATTCGCCCGACACATAGGCGGTGATGCCATCATGCGTGTACTGAACCGAGGCACGGGCGCCGGTTTGGTTGGCGTCGTCGCCATGTCCCGCGAGACCATTATTATCATAGCCATTGTGCTGCGAGTGGAAGCCTGACACGCGCACCGCGAGATCCGGCGTGACTGGAATATTGACGGCGCCCTCCAGATAGACGGACGCGAATGTGCCGATGCCTGCCGTGAAATAGCCCTCATATTTGTTCTCCGGCTTGGCGGTGATGATATTGATGGCGCCGGCCGTTGCATTGCGGCCGTATAGCGTTCCCTGCGGGCCCTTGAGAATTTCAACGCGGGAAAGGTCGAAGAACGAGGCGTTCAGGGCAACCGGACGGTTGATGTATTCGCCATCGATATCCACGGTGAGTGCCGCGTCGGAACCCTCTGCAAAGGTCTGCTCGGAAATGCCGCGAATGGCGAGCTGTGTGTAGACTGTGTTCTGGATCACTCCCAGGTCAGGTGCGACCCGCGCCAGATTCTGCACATCGGTAATCTGCTCCGCCTGCAAGGTTTTGCCCGAGACGATGCGCAAGGCAACCGGCGTTCGTTGGGCTGTCTGGGTACGTTTTTGGGCAGTGACAACCACCTCCTCGATCTTTCCGGCGCCGGTGTTGGCAGCGGCGGTGCCCGCGGCCGTTGCGGGCGCAGCTCCCCCGGCTTGTTGCGCCAGCGCGGCACCCGGCAGGATTGCCGCAGTTGCCATCAGCGAGATCAACGGCCAATTTCTCCGCATTCCATCCCCCAGAAACCATGCTTTGCTTACCGCAAGTCGAAATATTATGGTTCTTCTAAAACTATCGTTCTGGTATGTCAAGCTTAACCGATACGATGGTTCTGCTGCGGTGCAGCAGGCTTTCCCTGCGGCCGGCAACGGAGAACGCCAATGAAAGCCAGTGCCAAGACAACAAGAAGGTTCTGCGAACCGGACACAGCAATCTCGCCGCGCACACCATGGAAGAGTGCAGCCACCACCTGATTGGCAACAAGCGGCCATGCCGCCACACCCGACCACCAGGAAAGCCGGCCTGACAGAAAGCCCAAAAACAGTATTGCAGCGCACAAAACTTTGCTTGCGCCCACCAGGCGGGCTGCCGGTGCGGGAAGGCTTGCAACCCAGGCATGATGCAGTTGCAGCATCGCTATGGGTACCGCCGACTTCATCCCGCCCACGAACAGGAAGAACAGGGCCAATAAAGCCTGCACCGTGTAGGCAAAAATTGTGCGGCGCGAAAAAGGATCACCGTATTTGTCTCCGCTGGCACGATGGCCGTGCATGCCGGCGTTGACTCTGCCACCGCAGCCGATTACCAACAAGAACGTAGGTTCTATTTCCGGTCCGGCGCAGAACCGGCGGAAGGGAGGGGCGGATGCTGAGGCGGTTATGGCCGTATGGCCGGCTTACCCATGTTCCGCAGGGCATTACCGTCGTTCTGATCGGCTTTCTGCCGATCTTCGCGATTGTTTCTATGTTTCCGGCCGTGCCCTCATTGATCGGCCACTTCGCCGGCAATCGGAACGCCGCCTGGGAAGTGCCTCTGATGGTATCCGCCCCCGGTTTGAGCATCGCCCTGCTCTCCCCGTTCGCAGGATATCTGGCTGACAGGTTCGGCCGGCGAACATCGCTGATCTGGGCCACACTTGCCTACGGCGTGCTCGGCACGATCCCGGTGTTTCTGCATTCGCTGAGCATCATCTTCGCCAGCCGGTTGGCGCTGGGCGTGTGCGAGGCGTTTATCCTCACCGGCGTGAATGCGCTGATAGGGGATTACTGGAACGACCGCGAACGCCGCGCCTGGCTTTCCATCCAGGGCATGATTGGCCCCTTCCTGGCGGTTGCCGTCATCCTGGCATCGGGATCCATCACGCAAATCATGTGGAACGGCGCCTTCCTGATCTACCTGATCGGCTTTCCGATCTGCCTGGCGAGCCGGGCTTTTCTGTTCGAGCCGAGGAAGGATGGCGCTACCGCCGCGGAACTCTCCCGGCGGGGCGATGTGCCGCCCTTCCCGTGGCCCGCGGTCATCCTGACCGGTGCGGTCACGTTCCTGATGTCGGTCCTCTATTACGTGTTCATCATCAATGGCGGCCTGCTCTTCAAGGAGGCTGGGGTCATCTCATCGGACAGGCTCAGTCAGTTGACCGCACTCCCCAGCCTGTTCGTCATCGCCGGCGCCTATATCTTCTGGCTGATGCGCAACACCGCCAACGCTGTTCAGCTGGCCGTATCTTTCATTGCGCTCGGGGCGGGGCTGGGCCTGATGGGCCTAGTGGCCGATTATCGCCTCGCCCTGGTTGCCCTGACCATCCAGCAGGCCGGCGCCGGCATGTCGGTTCCCGCGCTGATTGCCTGGACGCAGACGAAACTGCCGTTCGAGCATCGTGGCCGCGGCATGGGCGCATGGTCCAGCTGCTTCTTCCTCGGACAGTTCACCAGCCCCTGGTTCGTGCACCAGCTCAGCACCGCCACGGGATCGATGCAGGGCGCCTTTATCTGCGCCGGCCTGTTTGGCGTGGCCGCCGCCTGTGGCGCGCTCATCGCCGCGGAGCGCAGCGGCGCCAACTGGCTGAAAGCCACCTGAGTGGCCCTGCACACATCCTCACGCCCCGGCAGCAAGGACACACATCATGCGTGAACCCACGCCAGAGGAGCAGGCAGCACTGACGGCCGGCGCCGCCATGTGGCGCACCGTCAGCGTGCCGGAAGCCAACATCCCCGCCTGCACCATGGCAGACGGGCCTATGGGGGTCGCCAGCGGCCGTGTGGATGAGCGCGATGTCTCCCGCCTCACCCCATGCCCAACGGCGCTCGGCGCCTCGTGGGACGAGGCCCTGGTGGCACGCGTGGGCGCCCTCGTCGGTGGTGACGCGGTGCGGCGCGGGATCGACCTGATCCTCGCCCCCAACATCAATCTGGCGCGCAGCCCGCTCGCCGGCCGCGCCTTCGAGTATTTTTCCGAGGACCCATGGCTCACCGGCCTGCTCGGCGCTGCCTGGATACGCGGCCTGCAATCTACCGGCACCGGCGCGATCGCCAAACATCTCGTGTGCAATGATAGCGAGACGGACCGCGACCGGATGAACGCGGTGGTCGATGAGCGCACGTTGCGCGAAGTCTATCTGCTGCCGTTCGAACTCGCGGCCAAGGCCGGCTGCGCCGGGTTGTTGACGGCCTATAACCGCCTCAACGGCGACTGGTGCGCCGAAAGCCGCCATGTGATGACCCACATCTGCCGGCAGGACTGGAAATTCTCCGGTGCCTTTGTCAGTGACTGGTTCGGCACGCACTCCACGGTGGGGTCGCTGGCGGGTGGCCTTGATCTGGAAATGCCGGGGCCGGCACGCTTCCTGGGGCCCAAATCCGCGGGCGCCATCGCCGCGGGCGACATCCAGGCGGCGCGCGTGCGCGATGCCGCCGCCCATGTCGCTGACATGGCGCGCCGCTTTACAGGCGCCAAGGCTTCGCCGCTGGGCACGCAGCAGGCCGAGGACCTGCTTGTGGAAGCAAGTGCCGCCGGTTTTACCCTGCTCAAGAATGATGGTGATTTTCTGCCGCTGGTTCCAGGGCGCGATCGCATCGTCGCGGTGATCGGTCCAAATGCGGCATCGCCTTGCTACCAGGGGGGCACTTTCGCCAAGATCGCCGCCAAGCCGGATGTCATCTCCCCCATCGAGGCCATCCGCGCCCGCTACGGGGACTACGCCACGATCCTGTTCGAACCGGGCGTGGATCCGCAACCGCGCCTGCCGGCAATGCCGGTGCTTCCCGCGCGAGACATCGGCGATGGCTGCACGCGCGGCATGACGATCGAGTATTTCGCCAGCCAGGACATGGCCGGCGATCCCGTTGCCAGTGAAACGCGTGACACGAACTCGCTGGTTTGGTTTGTGGGCGTTCATGATTTGGGCGTTTTCGCCACCGCCGCGTCCATCCGCGCCAGCGGCCTTTATACCGCTGCAAAATCCGGCCCGCACCGCGTCTACCTGGGTGGCACCGGCGCTGTGCGCATGCTGGTGGATGGTGTGGAGGTGCTGCGGCGAGACGAAGAAGTGGCGGCATCCGATACCATGGGCAAGCTCAAGCGCGGCGATGCCGACGAGGCGGAAATCATGCTCACCGCCGGCCGCGCGGTGCGAATCGTGGTGGAATTCCGCTATACGCCCGCACGTGTGCAGGGCTTGTGGTATGGCCTGCGCGGACCTGACTCGGCACAGGCCATGCTCTCGCGCGCCGTGGATGCGGCGCGCGCCGCCGATGCCGTCATCCTCGTCGTCGGCGAAACCTCCGATTCCAGCGTGGAGAGCAAGGACCGAAGCGACACACATCTTGCGGCCTCGCAAATCCTGCTGATCGAGGCTGTCACAAAAGCCAATCCGCGCACCGCCATTATCGCCAATGTCGGCCATGCCTTCGATACGTCATGGGATCATCGTGCGCCCGCGCTGATGCTGACCTGGTATCCGGGGCAGGAGTTCGGCCCTGCGCTGGCTTGCGTGCTGGCTGGCGACCGGGAACCGGGCGGCCGCCTGCCGGTAACCATCGCAGCGGAGGAGGCGGATTATCCCGCCTTCAGCCTGAAACCCGACGCGCAAGGCGATTTGCACTATGCCGATGGCATGTTGATCGGCTACCGCGGCCTGCACGCCAGGAACACGGTGCCCAGGCACGCCTTTGGGGCGGGTTTCGGCTATGCACGCTTTACCTACACGGAGGCCGAACTCACAGGTTCGATGTCGGGCGGGGCTGCCGTCTCCGTCATGGTGCGCAATGTCTCCGATGTGGAAGGCAGCGCGGTCGTGCAAATCTACCGCGACGTGCCGGAACTCACACTGATCGGGTTCAGCAAGGTTCACCTCTCGCCGGGTGAATCGCGGCGCGCCGTTATTGATCTGCCTCGGCGCCGGTTCGAAACCTGGCGAGATGGCTGGCACTTGATCGAAGCGCCGCTGCCTGTGTTTGTCGGCACGTCCTCGGTCAATCGGCAAGAACTGCCGGGTAGCCTGATGGCATGACCTGTCGTCATATGCGTTATGGAACGGACGTTCTATTCGCGCTCAACCGGCCCTGCCGCGATCGGATAAGAAAAGATGGCCGGCCATCAGTGAGTAACAGGCAATGAAGTTCATCGCTGGTGGATCAATCCTTGCCCTTATGCTTGCCGCGTCCGCAGGGTTCGCGCAGGTGATCGTGCACCCGGACGACCGCCCGCCCGAGACGGTGCAGCGCGTCGTGATCCCGGTTGATCCAGCCGAGAAGCGGCTGAAGGTTCTTATCATCAGCCGCTGGAACAGCCACCGGCGATGTCACGATCCCGTTGCCGCCGGATGCCAAGGCATTCCCGCTCAATGAGCCTGGGGCGATCACGGGCCCAGGTGAAGAAAGAATGTTCTTTTTTGAAAAAAAGAACCAAAAAACTTTTGCCTATCCGGTACGCTGCCGGCGAGTCAGCGACAGCATAGTCAAAAGTCTTTTGGGTCTTTTATTCAGAAAAGAAGACCTTTTTCTTCCTCCCTAAAGCGCCGCCGCCTTCAAGCGTTTCACCGCATAGTCGCAGGCCCGCGCCGTCAGCGCCATATAGGTGAGTGAAGGGTTCTGGCACGCGGTGGAGGACATGCACGCGCCGTCGGTGATGAACAGATTCGGCACGTCATGCGTCTGATTCCAGCCATTCACCACCGCGCTCGCAGGATCGGCGCCCATGCGCGCGCCGCCCATTTCGTGAATCGCCGTGCCGCCGGGCTGCACATCGGCCGAGGTCGCCAGCACCCGCACGCCGGCGGCTTGCAGCATCCGGCTGGCTTCCACCGCCGCATCCTGCAAGGCACGGCGCGTATTGTCGCCGTGCTTGAATGCAATTTCCACCTGCGGCATGCCCAGCGAATCCACCGCCGTGGGGTGCAGGGTAATGCGGTTGGCCGCGTCCGGCAGGCATTCGGCAAAGGCGCCGAGTGTCACTATCCATTCGCCGGGGCCATCCAGCCGGTTCTTCAGGGAAGCGCCAAATCCCTCGCTCTCGCCGCCGCGGTTCCAGCCGCGCCGCAACGCGCCGCCCTGATACGAATAACCGCGCAGAAAATCGGCTTCCTGGCCGTGCAGGTTGCGGAACCGCGGCACCACGATGCCGTTCGGCCGGTTGCCCCAATAGGTTCTGTCATCAACACCCTGCACCAGCCCAAGCGCCGAACTCGCCTGGCCGTGATCCATCAGATAGTGGCCGAGCGTGCCTGATGAATTGGCCAACCCGGCCGGCGCATGATCGCACCGCGATCGCAGCAGCAGCGCCACCGTGTTGATCGTGCCGGCATTGAGGAAGATGAGCTTGCCGGTGAAGGTTTGCCGGCCGGCATCCTTGGTGCCGCGGGTCCTCACGCCTGTGGCCCGCCCGGTCGCGGAATCGGTGAGCACCTGCTCCACGATCGTGTCCGTCAGCAATGTCAGCCGGCCGGTCGCCTGCGCCGCGGGCAGTGTCGAGGATTGGGTGGAGAAATACGCGCCATAGGAACAGCCGCGTGCGCATATGCCGCGATATTGGCAGGGCGAACGGTCGCCGACCTGCTGTGTGATATTGGCCGAGCGGCCAATGATCAGTTTGCGCCCAGGGAATTCGCCTTCCAGCTTCGCCTTGATAAGCCTCTCCGCCGCGTTCAGCTTCATCGGCGGCAGGAATTTTCCGTCCGGCAGCACATCCAGCCCTTCCACCGAGCCGGATACGCCGATGAAATCCTCCACGTGATCGTACCAGGGCGCCACATCCTTGTAGCGGATCGGCCAGTCAACCCCGTGCCCATCCGTCTTGTTGGCGGCGAAATCGATATCGGCCCAGCGATAGCACTGCCGGCCCCAGAGCAGTGATTTGCCGCCAAGCTGATAGCCGCGGAACCAGATGAACGTATCGCCCGGCGCCGTCTGGTATAGGTTCTCCCGGTCGTTCACCCAATGATCCTGGGTCCATTCGTTGAAGAACAGTTTCTGCTGGCTCTGCACAGCATAATCGCGGGCGAACAAGGCCGCGTCGCCCCGGCCATGGAACGGCAATTCCCACGGCGCCAGAGTTTCCTTCGTATAGCCGGACTGATGCTCGATCATGCGGCCGCGCTCGATCATCAGCACCTTCAGCCCGCGTTGCGTCAATTCCTTGGCTGCCCAGCCGCCGGTAATGCCGGAACCCACCACAATGGCGTCGAATTGCGTGTCCATCAGAACAGGTTCTCGATCCAGAAATTCGACAAATACGCTTCGCTGTGGAGCGGAATGTCCGCGTCATAGCGGCCGGGAACCAGGTCGTATGTCAGTGTGCGCGATCCGCCGCTTTCGCTCGTGTAGAAGCCCGTCACGATGCCCGATTTCACGATGCGCCACAGATTTTGGCTTTCCGTGTCCACCGGCGCCGAAATGCCGGGTGGCGGCGGTTCTCGCGCGAAACTGGCGTGGTCAATCGCCGTCACCATGGCAATCTGCGTTGCGGGATCGGCCGCCAGAAATCCGCCGCCCCCAGCCCGCAAATCCAGATGGCCGATGAAGGCAGCCAGTGTGCCCGCGTTTCCGCCGAAAAGATCATGCGAAAGCGCAAAACGCAGAAACGCCGGCACCCCCGCGGCGCGGGCCCCTGGCGTATCGGTATCGGGAATCACGATGTCGCATAGCCTGGCAACAACGTCCTGCGTCGGATCGCTATCTGAAAATGCCGGCCTGGTGCCGATGGCAAGCATAGACAGGCCGATGGTGGTGCCACGCAGAAGCCGCCGCCGCGTCAGCGGTGATGCGCGCATCACAGCGCCCCGGCGCGGTGGCACCGCGCATCGTCAGATGATCCCTGCACCCTGAACGATCCTTCCGCGGTCCCTGCCGCCCTTTTTCTTGCGCAGAAACAGAACGCCCGTTCGGAATCTCTGTCAAGCCACGGCTCCGCGGGCTCAGTGCGCCGCCGGGCCGGTAAAGGATCCTCGTTTCGGCAACAGGTAACTTACGGCGCAGGCACCCAGCAGAAGCAGGATTTCCACACCCAGCGACCGCACAAACGCCTGGCCATAATCCGCCGGACGGGCCGCAGCGAGGCTTGCGAAAAACACCGTGCTCACGCCCGCGGCCCCCGCCGCCAGCCCCATCTGCTGCACGGAACTCAGCACGCCGGATGCCGATCCCGCGTGCCGGATATCGACATTACTCAGCACAATCGGGCCGAGCGGGCCGATCACCATGCCCATACCCAGCCCCACCAGCGCCAGCCACGGCGCCAGTATCCACGACAAGGCGGCGGGAGGCGCGCCGCGTCCTGTGAGCCAGAATTCAGCGACGCACAGCACGGCGGAAAGCCCGGCCGCCATGGTGGCCGTACCCAGGCTCAGCAGCCGCGAGCCCATCCGGCGCGAGATGCGCCGGCTGACGAAGCTGATGCCGCCGCCAACCGCGGCCGCGAACGGCACCGTGGTCAATGCGGTGTGCAACGGGGAGTAGCCAAGCCCGTCCTGCAGCAGCAGCGTCAGCCTCAGCAGATAGCCGCCCAGGCAAAGCTGGAACAGCAATGAGATGCCAAGGCCCAGCACGAACGTGCGGTGCCGGAACAACGCCGGCTGCACCAGGGCCGCGCCATCCAGCTTGTCGCGCCGCAGGACATGCCAGGTGAATACCCCGAACATGGGCAGGCTGGCCAAGCCCATCCCCACCAGCCAGGCAGGCCACCCGATCATTCTGCCTTCGATCAGCGGAAACGATAGCAGGAACAACGCGGCCAGGATCAGCGCCGTCCCCCTCAGATCGGGTCGCAGGGGGTGCGTCGAGCGCCCCTTTGGCAGCAGGATCAGCCCCCCCAGAACGGCGGCGAGCCCGATCGGCATGTTCAGCAGAAAGATCGGCCGCCACCCCAGGCCGAACAGATCGGCCTTCATCAGCAGGCCACCGACCAGCGGCCCCAGCACCGCAGCACCGCCGCCCACCGCACCGAACACGCCCATCACCGTGCCACGCTCGTGCGGCGCATACAGGATTTGTATCAGCGCACCGCCCTGCGGCGCCATGATGGCGGCCATCGCCCCCTGCAGGATCCGCGCGCCCACGAGCATCACCGGCGATGTCGCGCAGCCGCATAGCACCGAGGCCGCGGTGAAACCCGCGACGCCCAGAACAAACATGCGCCGGTAGCCGAAACTGTCGCCGAGCCGCCCGGCCGTGATCAGCAGCAGCGAAAACGCCAGCGAATAGCCTGCTACAATCCATTGCACCGCGGCATCGCTCGCACCAAGCCCGTGCTGTATGGCCGGGATCGCAATGTTCACCACCGTACCGTCAAGCACATCCAGGGCAATTACCCCGGCGAGCACCGTCACCGCGATGACGCGGCGGCGCGCGGTGTAATCGGCGACAACATGAATAGCCGTGGACGGTTTGGACAAAGCGGCCGATCTCCTGACCGCTTCCTCATATCAGAAGATGCATTCTAGATGAAGAGCCGGCGTGGGGTTGCTCACCCGCCCGTGGACAGTGAAGAAAGGTCTTCTTTTCTGAAGAAAAGAAGCAAAAGACTTTTAACCGGCTGTCGCGGGATCGCTGGAAGCGTACGCAAGAGGCAAAAGTTTCTTGCTTCTTTTTTTTAAAAAAGAACTGTCTTTCTTCCTACGCCATCGTCGGAATAACAAAGCTCGCACCTGTCTTCACACCGGGTGTCCACCTCTGCGTCACCGTCTTCGTGCGGGTATAGAATCGGATCGAATCCGGTCCATGCTGATTGAGATCACCAAAGCCGGAGCGCTTCCAGCCACCGAAAGTATGGTAGGCGACCGGCACCGGGATAGGCACGTTCACGCCAACCATCCCAACCTCCACGTTGGCGACGAAATCGCGCGCGGCATCGCCATCGCGCGTGAAGATGGCAACACCATTGGCGAATTCGTGGCCGGAGCAGAGCTTCAGCGCCTGTGCATAATCCGCGGCGCGGGTGATCGAGAGCACGGGGCCGAAAATCTCCTCCTTGTAGATGCGCATGTCGGTGGTGACGTGATCGAACAGGCTGCCGCCGAGAAAGAAGCCGTTCTCGTAGCCCTGAAGCTTGTAGCCGCGGCCATCCACCAGCAGCTTGGCTCCCTCGTCCACGCCGATGTCGATGTAGCGCTTCACGCGGTCCATCGCCTCGCGGCTCACCAGCGGGCCGTAATCGGCGGCGGGATCGGTGGAGGTGCCGACACGCAGCGCTTCTACCCGTGGCACCATGCGCCGGACCAGTTCCTCGGCGGTGCGTTCGCCCACCGGCACAGCGACGGAGATCGCCATGCAGCGTTCGCCGGCCGAGCCATAACCCGCGCCGATCAGGGAATCGACGGCGAGATCCATGTCGGCATCCGGCATGATCACCATGTGGTTTTTCGCGCCGCCAAAGCATTGTGCGCGTTTGCCGTATTTGGCGGCGTTTTCGTAAATATATGCGGCGATGGGCGTGGAGCCGACAAAGCCGACCGCCTTGATCCGCGGCTCCTCCAGGATGCCATCCACCGCCTCCTTGTCACCGTTCACCACATTGAGGATGCCGGGGGGCAAGCCTGCCTCAAGGAACAGCTCGGCCAGGCGGAGCGGCACCGAGGGGTCACGCTCCGAGGGCTTGAGGATGAACGCGTTGCCGCAGGCGATGGCCGGCGCGCATTGCCACAGCGGAATCATGGCGGGAAAGTTGAAAGGCGTGATGCCGGCGACGACGCCGAGGGGCTGGCGCAGCGAGAACACATCGATACCCGGGCCGGCGCCCTCGGTGAATTCACCCTTCAGCAAATGCGGGATGCCGATCGCGAATTCCGCCACCTCAAGGCCCCGCTGCACGTCTCCGCGCGAGTCAGACAGCGTCTTGCCGTGCTCGCAGGAGAGCAGGCGGGCGAGCTCATCGATGTTCTGGTTGATCAGATCGACAAAGCGCATCATCACCCGGGCGCGGCGCTGCGGGTTGGCGGCGGCCCATGCGGGTTGCGCCGCGGCCGCGTTATCGACAGCACTGGCCAGCTCGGCGCGGCTGGCCAGCGGCACACGGGACTGAACCTCGCCGGTATTGGGATCCCAAACATCGGCAAACCGGCCAGATCGGCCGGCGACATGCGTCCCGCCGATGAAATGCGACAACTCCCTAACCATGGCTGCTCCCTCGGGCGACGTTTGAGGCGTTTAGACCATGCAGGGTCGCAGGCGTATAGGCCGGCGCTGGGGGCTGCGGGGCGAAAAAAGAACGCGTGCGCTTCCGGAGAGTGCGTGACAGCACAGACAAAAGTTTTTTGCTTCTTTTTTTCAAAAAAGAAGGCCTTCCTTCACTCCCGAAAAAATCGCAGGACCCCCGCCACCTTCGCAGGCGCCCCCTCACCCTGGTCGCGCGGATGGTTAACCCCGTCGTACACCACCACTTGTTCAAAATCGAACGGGCTGATCCCATCCAGGCACGCGGCGTTGATGCCATACTGATTGGGATTGGAACGGCGCTGGTGGTGCGTATAAATGCCGCAGCGCGAGCAGAAGAAGTGCTTGGCGGTGCCGGTATTGAAACTGTAGCAGCTCAGCGCGTCTTCGCCGGAAAGAAAAGTGATGCCGCCCAGCGCCGCCGATACGGCAACGGCACCGCGCATGCGGCAATAGCTGCAGGTGCAGCGCCGCGCGGTGTTCAGCCCATCGGAAAGGGTCACCTCGAACCGCACCGTACCGCAATGGCAGGCCCCGGTCATACGGCTTGCGTCAGGCGGCATGGCGAACCTCTCTCGAAACGGAATCGTCAGACGCGAAGATGGTCCGGAATGCGCAGGCCAAGCCGGTTGGGAATATCCCAGATTTCGCGTGTTGTGCGGACCTGCGTGAAGCCTGCGCGCAGATAATTGGGCAGGGCGCGCGGGTGGTCGGCGGTGCAGGTATTCACCGTCAGCGCCCGCGGCTTGTGCGCCCAGGCCGTGGCAATGCAAGCCCGCAACAGCGCCATCCCCAGCCCCTGGCCGATCGCATGCGGCAGCAGGCCGAAATAGGCGATGTTCACCGTGGCGGGCACACGCGCATCCAGCTCAAAGAAGCCGGCCGGTTCGTTATGGCGATACAGCACATGGAGCGAGACCCCGGGCGAGGCCAGCAGATCGGCGATGTCGGCATCCGGCATCGTGCGCCGCAGCCACCAGACATAGGGTCCACCGACCGTATCGTACAGATACCGGTAGAACGGCACGCTGGGCTGCGTGGCGCGCACGAGCACGGTGTCGGCCGGCAAGCCGATGGAAGCGGCCGGCAGCGGCGACTCCTGGCGCAAAAATGTCACCGTTACCGCTACACGCGTCGTCGGGCCGCTCACATGCCGCGCTCCGGGAAAGAAGAAAGAGTCTTCTTTCTTGAAAGAAAGAAGCAAAGAACTTTTTGGGCCTTTAGGGCGTGTCGTCAATTGCGGTCTGGCGAGTCAGCTGGCGTGTGTTTTCGAGCAACGGAGCGGACGCGCGTCAGATGGCCGTCAGGGCGCAAGTGACGACTAGCCCTAGTCGTCTAGAAAGCTGCGCAGTTTTCGACTGCGGCTCGGGTGTTTCAGTTTGCGCAGGGCCTTGGCTTCGATCTGGCGGATGCGCTCGCGCGTTACGTTGAACTGCTGGCCCACTTCCTCCAGCGTGTGGTCGGTGTTCATGCCGATGCCGAAGCGCATGCGCAGCACACGCTCCTCGCGCGGCGTCAGGCTGCTCAGCACGCGCGTGGTGGCCTCCCGCAGATTGGCCTGAATTGCCGCATCCAGCGGGATCACCGCGCCCTTGTCCTCGATGAAGTCGCCGAGATGGCTGTCCTCCTCGTCGCCGATCGGCGTCTCAAGGCTGATCGGCTCCTTGGCGATCTTCAGCACCTTGCGCACCTTTTCCAGCGGCATGCCGAGTTTCTCGGCCAGCTCCTCCGGCGCCGGCTCGCGGCCGATCTCGTGCAGCATCTGCCGGCTGGTGCGCACCAGCTTGTTGATCGTCTCGATCATATGCACCGGGATGCGAATGGTGCGCGCCTGGTCGGCAATGCTGCGCGTGATGGCCTGGCGAATCCACCAGGTGGCGTAGGTGGAAAATTTATAGCCGCGGCGATACTCGAACTTATCCACCGCCTTCATCAGGCCGATATTGCCCTCCTGGATCAGATCCAGAAATTGCAGGCCGCGATTGGTGTATTTCTTCGCAATCGAGATCACCAGCCGCAGATTCGCCTCGATCATCTCCTTCTTGGCGCGCGCGCTATCCCGCTCGCCGCGGCTGACGGTGGCGTACACACGGCGGAACTCCGCGATCGGCAGCCCCGCATCATTAGCGATCGCGCCGATCTGCGAGCGCACATCGGCCACCTGCGCGTAATACTTGGTGGCGAACCCTTTCCATCCCTTTCCAGGCAGGGAAGCCACCGTCTCCATCCAGTTCGGATCCAGCTCGTGGCCACGGTACCGCACCAGAAAATCATCGCGCGCGACCTTGCTGCTCTCGGCAAACCGCAGCAACTGGCCCTCAAGCCCATTGAGCCGCTGGGTCAGCTGCTTGAGCTGCGTCACCAGCTCCTCGATGCGGTTATTGTGCAGGCGCACCTGCTGCACGCGTGCCACCAACTCCTCGCGCACCTTCTCGTAGGTCTTCTCCGAGCGCAGGTTCATCTCCTCGCCCGAGGTCAGCGTCTCCAGGCGCTTGGACTGCATCTTGTGGAGCTTCTTGTAGAGGTTCTCGATCTCCTCGAAGGTTTCAAGAACTTCCGGCTTCAGCTTCTCCTCGAGCGCGGAGAGTGAAAGCCCGGCCCCCTCGCCCTCCTCGCCATCGTCAGGCTCTTCCTGCGGCGGCACGAAGGCCACGGCGGCCGGATCGCCCTCGGCACCCTCCGCGGCCGCGTCGCCACCGCCAGGAGCCGCGGTCTCGGCCGCTTCGGCCTCCACCGCCGCGCCCGCCCCTTGCGTCGCTTCCAGGTCGATAATATCGCGCAGCAGCATGCGCCCGGCCTTCAGCGCATCATGCCAGTTGATGATGGCGCGGAAGGTCAGCGGGCTTTCGCAAAGCCCGCCAATCATCATGTCGCGGCCGGCCTCGATACGCTTGGCGATCGCGATCTCGCCCTCGCGCGAGAGCAGTTCCACGCTGCCCATCTCGCGCAGATACATGCGCACCGGATCATCGGTGCGGCCCAGGCTTTCCTCGTCCACATTGCCGCCGGCTTCCGTGGCATCGTCCGGCTCGCCCTCGGCCTTCTCGGGCTTGGCGACGATCTCGCCATCCTCGTTGTCTTCGTTTTCGACAACCTGGATGCCCATTTCGCTGAGCATGGACATGATGTCCTCGATCTGCTCGGAGGACATCTGTTCGGGCGGCAGAACCGCATTCAGCTCTTCAAAGGTGATATAGCCGCGCTCGCGCCCTTTTGCGATCAGCCGCTTGACGGCGGCCGACTGGGTATCGAGCAGCGAGGTCTCGGCGTCCTGCTCGGCTGTCGCGGCTTCTGCGGTCGTTGCCTGCTTGGTCGCCATCTACGGTATGTCTCCAGTATCGGTCGTCGAATATCAGTCGTCAAAAAGCTCGGCCTCGACCTCTTCGCCAAGGTCGGACTGTTCGCCCCGCCGTAACCGGAACAAAGCCAGGCACAGGGCGTTGAATCGGGCTAGGGTCGTCGGGTCGTCGGGGTGGGCCAGGAACAGCAACCGCGCCGACTCCACAGCGTTTTCCAGCCCTTCACGGTGCATGAGCCCATAGAAATGCCACCATCCCGCCTCGGCCTCGGCAGGTTGGGCATCCGGGCGTCCGCAGGACGGAGTTTCGTCCAGCGTCCCATTCAGTTCCACCGATAATCCGAGAGCGTGCAGGTGGTTGATGAGAGCCCCAGAGTCAAGGCGCCCTGGTGCAGCTTCCATCGCGAGGGGCGACCCCTCGTCGTGCGGATGGGCGCCGGCGAACCAGTCCAGCATCGCATCGCGGAGTGGACGCAGCATTTCCGGCAGCGGCAGGGCACCGAAGGCCTCCTCCAGATCGCGCGCCAGGTCCGGGTGATGCAGCAGGATGGCGGTCAGCTTGCGTGCGCGGCTGATCGTGGCCGCATCCGCCCCAGGCACCGGGCGGGCCGGGCTTGCAGGCATCGGTTTCGGGGCATTGCGGCGGGTGGAGGCGAAGAACCGGTCGAGCAGGCTGCGGCGGTATTCGGCGCCGAGTTTACGGTCAGCGATCGAGGCTGCCGCCGCCTCCAGGCGCAGGCGAAAGGCGGTGCGCTGCTCGGGCGTCTTGTCGCCCCCGGCCGAGCGCAGCAGGTCGAATAGTGCCTCATCCAGCGGCCTGGCTGCATCCAGCACGGCGGCAAAGGCGGCCGGGCCGCTGCGTCGTACCAGCGTATCCGGATCCTCGCCGGCTGGCAGCGTGGCAATGCGGATGGTGCGATCGGGGGCGAGGGCGGCCAGCGCCGCCTGCGCTGCACGGGCCGCCGCCCGGGCACCCGCCGCATCGCCATCGAAGCACAGCGTGGGTGAGGGCGAAAGGCGCCAGAGTTCTTCGAGTTGCTCAGGCGTGAGTGCCGTGCCCAGCGGCGCCACGGCGGCGGCGAAACCTGCCTGATGGAGGGCGATGACGTCCATGTAGCCCTCAACGGCCACCACGCGGTTGTCGATGCCCTCAACCGGCGGCCGGCGCGCCGCCTCGCGCGCCAAATCCAGCGCGTAGAGCGTGCGGCGCTTGGAAAATAGCGGCGTTTCAGGGCCGTTGACGTATTTGGGCTGGCCGGCACCTAAGATTCGGCCCCCGAAACTGATCATGCGGCCTGACCGGTCGCGGATCGGGAACATGACGCGGTTGAAGAAGAGCTCGCCGCGGATTTCCCCATCGTCGCCGGTCCGCAGCAGCCCGGCCTCCAGCAACTGGGCCTGGGTGGCGTTCCCGCCCGCCAGCGCGGCCGCCAGCGCGCCGCGTCCCTCGCCGGACCAGCCAAGACCGAAGCGGGCGATCGTCTCGTCCGTTAGCCCCCGCTCGCGCAGATAGGCCAGCGCCGCCGCGCCGGAGACGGAAAACAGGCGATCCCGGTAATGCTTTTGCGCCGCCGCCAGCACGCCATGCAGATCCAGTCGCGCGCGCTCCGCCGCCTCCGCCGTCGGGCTGGGGCGGGGAACCTCCAGCCCCGCTTCGCCGGCTAGGGACTGCACCGCCTCCATGAAGGAGGCGCCCTGACTCTGCATGACAAAACTGATCGCGTCGCCATGCGCGCCGCAGCCGAAGCAATGATACCCGTCCTCGTACACATAAAAACTCGGCGTCTTCTCGTTATGAAACGGGCAGCATCCCTTCATCTGCCGCCCCGACCGCGCCAGCTTCACGCGCCGCCCCACCAGCGTCGCCATCGGCGTCCGCGCCCGCAGCTCCTCCAAAAACGAATCTGGAAGTCTTATCATCCCTCCGCGTCTTCAGACGGGTCCAAATGAACAAAAGTCTTTTGCTTCTTTTCTTCAGAAAAGAAGATTCTTCCTTCTTTTTTGAAAAAAAGAAGCAAAAAACTTTTACCTATTGGGGTGCGCACTACGCGGAGAGGCGCGCTTTGACGATCGGGCCGATCTTGGACATGTCCAGGGTGGCGCCGTGGGCGCTTTTCAGGGCGGCCATCACGCGGCCCATGTCCTTGGCGGTGGTCGCTCCTGTTTGCGCGATGGCGGCGTCCACGGCGGCTTCTACCGCGGCCTCGTCCATCTGCTGCGGCAGAAACGCCTCGATCACCGCGATCTCGGCCATCTCCTTGGCCGCCAGCTCCGGCCGGTTCCCCTGAACATACAGCTCGGCTGCCTCCCGCCGCTGCTTCACCATGCCGCGCAGCATGGACATGATCGCTTCATCCGGCACCGGATCACCGCCGCTCGGACGCGCGGCGATATCGATATCCTTCAGCTTGGCCATCATCATGCGCAGCGTGGAGGTGCGGGGCGCATCGCCCGCGCGCATGGAGGCCTTCATCGCCTCCGTAAAACTGGCCCGCAGGCTCATGGTCTGGTCCTTTGGAAGGCAAAGCGGAGAGTTTAGCGCGGCCGGTTGCCAAAGGGTAGGAAGCAGCCATTCCGTGCGCCGATTCACTGCGATCAGGCGACGTTTGACAAGGGTGGCCGCGCATGGCATGGCCCGCGCCCTTCGGCGGACAGACGTTCCAAGGGTTACGCATGGCAAAGCCAGAACTCGGACTAAAACGCATCTGCGTTTCGTGCAGCACGCGCTTCTACGACCTGACGAAGTCGCCTGCCGTTTGCCCCAAATGCGGCACCGAGCAGCCGGCCGATCAGCCAAAAGCCCGCCGCGGCGGCAACGTGGCGGAACTGCGCAAGCCCAAGAAGGCGGTGGTGCTGGACGACGCCGAAACCGAAATCGAGGTTGAAACCGCCGAGGACGAGGCGGAGGAGGGCGTTCTTGAGGACACCTCCGACCTCGACGACGACGCCGATGCCATCGGTGGCGACCTCGAAGTGGAACCCGAAGGCGACGAACCTGAGCGCTGACCCAGCTGTCAGCTATCAGCTTTCAGTCATCAGACGTACGTTCAGATCACCGGGCAGATGACCCGGGGCTGACAGCCGATGACTGCCCTCGCTTGTTTGGCGGGGGGCTGGGCCGTATGTACCGGCAATGCGTCTTGTACCCTGTCTCGTTCTACTGGCTATTTCTGGTCCGGCATTGGCGGATACGGCGCACCCGCCGGCCCATCGGGCCACGCATGGCGGCGCGCCGAAGCCGATCGGCACCTATGGGCAGTGGCAGGCCGCCACCCATCGCGAGGGCGACGCCGTCACCTGCTTCGTCTTCACCCGCGCCGAAGCCTCCCCCCAGCGCATCCCCGGCCGCGGCGACGTTGTGCTGAGCGTTACACGTCGGCCCCAGAGCCATGACGTGGCAGCACTGAGCGCCGGGTTCGTGCTCTCCGGCCACGAGGATGCATTGCTCCAGGCCGGCTCAACCAAGATGCTGTTCTACATCGCCGGCCGCTCGGCCTTCGCGCGCGACAATGCAGCCGCCATCGCCGCCTTCGGCCATGAAGGCAGCGTCGTTGCAAAGCTGCACGGCCCCCGTGGCATCACCGCCATCGACCATTTCAGCCTCAAGGGCTTTGCGAGTGCCTACGCCGCTTTGGCCAAAGTCTGCCCCGCCGCGCCGGCGGCCGCGCCATGAACGCCCCGCTCCGGCAGGCCTTGCCCGCTCAGGACGAGCTCACCGCCGCAGAGCGGGCGCGCATCCTCGCCAAATCCGCCCTTTTCAATCCCCCGCCGCACGTCCTGCCTGACGGACGGCGTGACCTGGTTGGGCTGACCCGCGAGGAACTGGCCACCGAAATCGCCGCCATCGGCGAGGCGCCGTTCCGCGTCAAACAGCTCTGGCACTGGATCTACCACCAGGGCACCACCGATTTCGCCGCCATGAGCTCGATCGCCCGGCCGCTTCAGCAAAAACTCGCCGAGCGCTTCATCATCGGCCGCCCGCAAGCCGCGGTGGTGCAAACCAGCGCGGACGAAACCCGCAAATTCCTCTTCCGCTTCCGCGACGGCCAGGAGGCCGAAACCGTCTACATCCCCGACCCCGAGCAGGATCGCGGCGCTGTGTGCATCAGCAGCCAGGTCGGCTGCACCCTCTCCTGCCGCTTCTGCCACACCGGCACGCAAACGCTGGTACGCAATCTGGGCACCGCCGAAATCGTCGGCCAGTTCATGGCCGCGCGCGACGCCTATGGCGAATGGCCGAGCCCCCACGGTGAAGCCCCGCGCCTGCTCAGCACCATCGTGCTGATGGGCATGGGCGAGCCTCTGTACAACTACGAAAACGTCGCCCGCGCGATGCGCATCGTGATGGATGGCGAGGGCATCGCCCTCTCCCGCCGCCGCATCACGCTCTCCACCTCCGGCGTGGTGCCAATGATGGACCGCGCCGGCGCCGAGCTCGGCGTCAACCTCGCCGTCTCGCTGCACGCCGTGCGCGACGATCTGCGGGACGAACTGGTGCCGCTGAACCGCAAATATCCGATCGCCGAGCTGCTGGCCGCCTGCCGCCGCTACCCCGGCGCCACCAACGCGCGCCGCATCACTTTCGAATACGTCATGCTGCGCGGCATCAACGACAGCGAGGCCGAGGCCCGCGAGCTGGTGCGCCTGATCGCCGGCATCCCCGCCAAGGTGAACCTGATCCCCTTCAACCCCTGGCCCGGCAGCACCTACGAGCCGAGCAGTGGCAACGCCCTGCACCGCTTCGCCCGTATTGTGATGGAAGCCGGCTTCGCCTCGCCCATCCGCACGCCACGGGGGCGGGATATTCTGGCGGCGTGCGGGCAGTTGAAAACAGAGAGTCAGAAAAAAAAGTAAGTCTTCTTTTCTGAAGAAAAGAAGCAAAAGACTTTTAGTCCGGCGCCTTGACGACGACCCGACACCCCGCCGCGCCACGTACCGCAACAGGCAAAAGTTTTTTGGTTCTTTTTTTCAAAAAAGAACACTTCCTTTACTTCCCTTATTCAAATCCTTGTTTCGCCCCCACTCCGGAGCGAACCACATCATGAGCGGAATCGCATCGATCAACAGCGCCACCTTGCAGCAGGTGGAGCACCCGCAGCTCCTGCCCGACGGACTACCCAAGCCGAAGATCAAGGGCGATGCGTCTGGCGATTACGCAACGAGGGTGCCGGATCCGGGGCCGGAAGCGGCAGCGCCGGTCACGCCGCGTGAGGGTGGCATCGACCTGATCGTGTGAGCCCCCCACGCCTAGACCCGGCGGCCCCAGCGCGCCTGGCGGCCCCACACCAGGGTAGTGGACATGGCGTAGTTCCACACCACGCCGATCACCGCACCCAGCGCACCGGCAGGTGTTCGGCCGGTACCGCCGGCATACAACGCTCCCGCGATGCCCACATTCGCCACTGCACCCACGCCACATACCAGCATGAACAGCAGCAAGCCGCGCCACAGCCGGCCACCGCGTAAACGCTGGTCGCGATAGGTGATGGAATTGTTCAATGCGAAGTTCGCCATCATCGCAACCACCGTTCCGGCCGTCTGCGCACTCACGAAGCTGGCGCCGGCCATGCTCACCATGGTCAGAACCGCCAGGTGCACCACCACGCCTACGGCGCCCACCAGGGCGAAGGCGAAAAACCGCAGCGGGATGATGCCGTCGAACAGCTTGTCCACCAGCAGGGCCGCGAACTGCACCATCACGAGCGGGCTGAGCTTACTCTGCCCGGCCACGCGAGGCCGGAAATGCGCGCCCACCTCCGCCACCCGCAGGCGCACGGGCGAGGAGAGCAGGATGTCGAGGAGGATCTTGAAACCCTGCCCCGTCAGCCGAGGCACCACGGATTCCAGCGTTCCCCGCTCCATCATGAAATATCCGCTCATCGGGTCAGTCAGCTTCGTGCCCAGCATCATCCCGGCCAGCCGGTTGGCCATGTGCGAGAGGGCAAGCCGGCCGCCGCCCGAAAGCCCCGCCGAATCGCCACCAGCGGCGAACCGGCTGGCCACCACCACATCCGCCGCGCCGGCGCGCAGGATCCCCAGCATCTCCGGCAGCCGCGTCTCGTCATGTTGCAAATCCCCGTCGATCACCGCGACAAAACGCGACGAGCAGGCGAGCGCCCCCTCGATCACCGCCGAGGCAAGCCCCCGCCGCCCGACCCGCCGGATACAGCGCACGCGCGGATCGGCGGCCGCGATCTGACGCACCGCGAAGGTGGTGCCATCCGGACTGTCATCGTCGATGAACACGGCCTCCCATGCGATGCCCTGGAGCGCCGCGGTCAGCCGGGCCACCATAGGCTCCACATTCGCGCGCTCGTTGAAGCACGGCACCAGCACGGAAAGCTCGGCCGGCAGGCTTGGCTCCTGCGTCATACGGCCAGCCCGAGCCGCGGACGCAGCCTTGTGGCGAGCGCTGCCATCACCGCGATCACCCAGGCTGCAAGGGCAATCAGGTTGAACCAGTCGGCATCATGCGCCCAGCGCGGCTTGTTCCAGGCATAGGGCTTGTAGGCGGTGAAATCGGCGGCATTACCCCGGTCGGAGGCCGCAAAAGCGTCGCCGGGCTGGCACGCATTGGCCTGCGGAAACACATCGCAGGCCGGGTTCTTCAGATTGAGCCGGTTACCGCCCGGCGCGGCATCGCCAGTCTCAGCGAACACCGTCCCTGGATGCAGCAGGCCGCGCGGGAAAAACTCTTGCCGGTAGCCGAACAGTGGCTCGTAGCATTTCAGCTCGGAGAGGCCTTCAACCAGGGCGTTCTGTCCCGCCAATGTCATGATCGGTGTTCCGTGGGCGTCGAGCGGCATGGTGATCCCGGTGATGGGCGGTACGCGGCCGGTGGACGCCGCATGCGCCCAGCTCGCGACAACCGGGCGCGGATCATACACGCCGATCCCGTCGGCCCCATAAAAATGTCGGTCCGCGGCGAGCAGCGCCAGGCCGGTCAGCGTGATCGCGGGGGCAGCGAGTTGCCATGGGGTCGCCGGCACACGCCTGAGGAGGAAATCCAGGGCCAGCGCGCCGCCCAGGCAGGCTGGCAGGATATAGGCTGCGAACCATCTGAGCAGGCTGCTGCTGCTGCCGATCACCGGCAGCATCTTCAGAAATGGCGTCCAGCCCGGCGCGTAGGTGTTCAGCGCGATCGGCACCAGCAGCAGCAGCGCCAGTGCATCGATCAGCAGGCGGTCACGCCGCGCCGCCGGCAGTTTTGCGCCGCCCCGCCGCGCGACAAACAGGCCGGCTGCCAGAAGCAGCAGCGGCGCAGGGCCAACGCCATAGTCGAACTCGTGCAGCTCATAGAGCAGCGGCGCATTGACGAGCGCATGGGTGGTCTCGGCCGAAGGCCAGAAGAACAGTCCGCGCAGCGCCACCCAGGCCGTCAGCACAATATTCGGAAATCCCGGCAGAGGATACGCGTTGCGCGGCAGATGGGCCATGAGCGCCCCCACCGCCGCGAGCTTGGCGGCGCACAGCGCCAGCCCGGTGACGGTGCCAGCGGCAAGGCGCATGAGCGGCAGGCCAAGCCCGGCCTGTGTGGCGAGCGCGTGCATGACCAGGACAATGAGCAGGGAGAAGAACACCGGCGGCATCAGCACCGCCATGCCGGATTGCAGCATCACCGCCGTCAGCGCGCCGACGCCCGCGCAGCGCAACACGGCGCCGGCCCAGCCTGTTGCCGGCCCCAGGCAGCAGGCGGCCAGTGCCGGGGTGAGCATAAAGGGCGCGAAGCTGAGATGGCCGACGATCATCCGCACCGCGAAGAGACGGTTGAGCGTGAAAAGCACGGCCGCCAGGAGACAGGAAGCGGTCGAGAGGCGAAATTCTCGCGCCAAGGCATAAGCGCCGCCGCAACCGGCCGCCGCATAGATCAGAAAGTTGGCTTGAAGCGCCCGGATCGGCCCCAGCGTGAACGTGAGGAACTGGGCCAGAGAGAGATAGGCACCCTGCGGATTTGCATAGAGCGGGATGCCACCGCACTGAGCTGGGGTGAACCAGGGCAGGCCGTGCCAGCCATTGGTGATATACCAGAAGTTGCCTGCCAGCAGGTTCGGCAGCCAGTAGGCGTAATCGGCGCCGAGATCGCCACGGGCATTGGGCAGATCCGGCAGCCAGATGGCCGCCAGAAACCCAACCGTGGCGATAAGCGCGATGATGAGAGGCAAGCCCGTCTCCGGAACGACAGCAGCCTCATAATCTCCGCGCCGGAGTCAACGCCAGCCGCCTTGGGTCGGAGGTTTGCCGTGAGCAAGGTAAAGAAAGTTTTTTGGTTCTTTTTTCAAAAAAGAACCGCTGTCTTCCTTCCTCTCCCCTCTCAGTGTACGAGCGCCGGCACCATCTCGTGCTGCCGGATTGCCGCGAACGCCAGGTCTTCCGCCCCGGCCACGGCCATCGGCGTGCCATCGGCCCCATGGATCGCGAACGCCCGGGTTCCGTTCACGAGCACCGGTTTGACGTAGGCCAGATGCGACACGCCAAGTGCGGCAAGTTGCGCCACGCTCAGATGGCGGATGTCGAAATTTGCCAGGACGACCGGGGATTTTTCATCGGCGTCGTCGTCATCGGCCCGTTCAGCATTGTAATTCATGAACAAAAACCTTCCTATCGGCGCCCAACCCGGCCCATTTTGCTGCCCGGTCCGGCCCAAGACGGCCACGCCACCCGTGAATGGCCGCAGCCTGTGAGAGCGCGATTATTCGATCATCGGATTAAAGCAATAATCGCGCCTAAAGTTTTCTCGCCCGCGTTGTCAGGTGTCGTTTTCCCTCCCTTGAACGATCGCCCCGCCATTGCGGGCCTTGCCCGGCCTGGCGATCTCGATGTGCCGGACCTTCGGCTCGGGCTGCGGCCGGGCCAGCTCAATATGCAGCAGCCCATTATCCAGCCAGGCGCCCCCGACATCGATGCCCTCGGCCAGGACGAAGGCGCGCTGGAACTGTCGCGCGGCGATGCCGCGGTGCAGGAACACGCGGCCATGGCTGTCGTCCGTCTGGCGGCCGCGGATCACCAGTTGATTGTCTTCCTGTGTTATCTGCAGGTCGTCCATGGTGAAGCCGGCAACGGCCAGCGTGATGCGCAGGGCAGTCGGGCCCACCTGCTCGATATTGTACGGGGGATAGCCGTCCGACGAGGTCTTGGCGGCGCGCTCGAGCATCTGCTCGAGGTGGTCGAAACCGAGGAAAAGTGGCGAGGCAAACATGCGAGTGCTCAACGCGGGAGCCTCCTCCAATCGAGCGAGACATCTGCCGGGGCCCTATCGGCACCCCTGCACCGCGTGATGTCGTTGCTGACCGCGCAATTTGCAAGGCGCCTACGGCTGATAACACGCGTTGGCGGCTTTCGGCCTGGGAACCTTGTGCTATAACCCGCGCCATGATCCAGCGCCCTGCCCTTGCCCCTTTCCTCGTCATCGCGATCATTCTGGTTGCCCTGCCGGCCATGGCGCAGATGGGCCCTTCGATGGGCGGCGGCGGATATGGCACCGGGGGCGGTTATGGGCCATCCGGCGTAGGCGGCGGGGGCATGGGCACGCCGGGCCATAGCCACAGCGGCACCGATGATGACGATTCCAAGGGCGCCGCCAAGGATGAGGACAAGCCGGTTCCGCCCCCGCCGGCGATCCCCGGCGCGCAACCGGACGAAGATGCGGCCGTGATCCCCGCGGACCGTCTGGCCGCCGAGATGTCACCCAATGACGCGCTGTTCGACGCTATCAACCGCGGCGATCTGGCGGCCGCGAAAGACGCGCTGAGCCGCGGCGCGCAGCTTGATGCACATAACGTGCTCGGCCAGACCCCGACCGACGCTGCGATCGACCTGAGCCGCAACGACATCACCTTCCTGCTTCTCTCAATGCGGGGCGCTGTCTCCAGCGGCCGCCCTGTGCGCACGGCCACGGATGCGGCGGCAAAGCCCAGCAAGGCGCGGGTGGTGAAGGCGTCCACGCAACGCGCGCGGCCGGTGATCGCCGATCGCGGCACCCCCAATCCGGCCGTCGGGTTCACCGGGTTCTAGCCGACCTTCGCCCGAACCCTCGGCATGTTGCGGCGTTCGGCTGCGACGTGTTCACGGCGAGGTATGGCGGTGGCCGATTCAACGGATGAGGATTTTATGCGCCGGGCGATTGCCCTGGCGCGCGAGGGTGAGGCCGCGCCCGGCGGATCGCCGATCGGCTGCGTGATCGTGCTGGATGGTCGCATCATCGGGCAGGGCCACAACCAGACCGAGGGCGATCACGATCCCACCGCCCATGCCGAGGTGGTGGCGATGCGCCGCGCCGGCGCCTTCCTGCGGAACTGGGAGCTGCGGGGAGCGACACTCTACAGCACGCTACAGCCCTGCGGCATGTGCACCATGGCCTCGATCTGGGCCAAGATCGGCCGCATCGTGTATGGCGCCGGGCGCGGCGATGTGCACCGCATGTATTTCGAGGACCGGCATCTCGATACTGACGATTTCATCCGCGATGCCTATCGCCGCGACATCGGCATCGAGGGCGGGATGCTGGCTGCCGATTGCGCGCAACTCTATTACGGGCCGGGGGAGAGCTTGCCGTTCGAGGCGCAGGCCAATATTTAGGAAGGTCTTCTTTTTTGAAAAAAAGAAGCAAAAAACTTTTGACTGTTGGTGCGCGTCGTGCCGGCAGCGTGCGCAACGGGACAAAAGTTTTTTGGTTCTTTTTTTCAAAAAAGAACATTCTTTCTCCCTCTCCGGAGCGCGCATGCAGGGTCTGTGGGATGCCGGCCGAAGCTACCAGCGGATCGTACTGAAGGATGTGCAGACCGAGGCGCATATCGGCCTGCACCCCTGGGAACAGCACCCCGAGCGCCCCACCCGCCTGCTGGTGAACGTGGAAATGTTCGCGCCCCTACCGGGCCAGCAGGGTCATGCGGCGTCGCGCGGCACGATCATCGACTACGACACCGTGCGCAGCGCCATCAGGGCCTGGCCCGCCCGGCCGCATACCCCGTTGCTGGAGACTCTGGCGGAAGAACTGGTGGCGCTCTGCCTGGCCAATCCACGCGTCGAGGCCTGCCGGGTATCGGTCATGAAACCCGACATTTTTAATGATGCCGCCGCCGCCGGGGTGGAAATCTACCGGGTGAGGCCGGACGCGGGGTGAAGGTGCCATGCCCCGGGTGCTGATCACCGGCGCCGCGCGCCGGATTGGCGCCGCCATCGCCCGCGCCCTGGCGGCCGATGGCTGGCATGTGGTGGCGCATTACAACCGCTCCGCCGCTGAGGCAGAGGCGCTGGCTGCTGGAATTACCGCGTGCGCCGGCATCTGCGGCACCATCCAGGCCGACCTCGCTGACCGCGCCGCCACCGCCGCGCTGATCCCCCGCTGCATCGAGGGCTTCGGCCCTCTGGATGCCCTGATCAACAATGCGTCCAGCTTCCGCTACGACACGGCGCAGACGATGGATTCCGCCTCCTGGCAGGCCCATCTCGGCCCCAACCTGGAAGCACCGGTTTTTCTCGCGCAGGAATTTGCCGCCGCGCTTGAAGGGCGCCCCGGCAACATCATCAACATGCTCGATCACAAGGTGACCGCGCTGAACCCGGATTTCTTCTCCTATACCATCGCCAAAATCGCCGCCGCCGGGGCCACCCGCCTGCTGGCCATGGCCTTCGGACCACACGGCGTGCGCGTCAACGGCATCGCCCCCGGCATCACTCTGCTCAGCGGCAACCAAACCGAAGCCGGCTTCAAACGCGCCTGGGCCGCCCCTCCGCTCGGCCGCAGCTCCACCCCCGAGGAACTTGCCGCCGCCTGCCGCTTCATCCTCGCCACACCCTCCCTGAACGGCCAGATCCTGGTGCTGGACGGCGGCGACTCCCTCCTCGCCCGCCCTCGCGACATCGCCTTCGACTCGACCCGTCTCGCTGGCCCGAGGCCGCCGGATTAGCCAGGCGTTGTCCGCACGATCGGCGCGCAATAATGGCCTGTTGCGTAGAAAAGAGACCATCCCCGCCACGTCATTGAAGGGGGTCTGCCGCAGCCTGGTGTCGACGTTTTCCGACGAAAAGAAATGGCCTTTTCCTGTTGGGGATAATCGGAGAGGTGCCGGAAAAGACCGTGGTGGGTTGTCAGCCGCGCAGCACTCCTATTTTGATACCAAGGTATAATCCCGTTACAGTCATACACATGCCGCCGTAAGAGCGGCGCGGGAGACGAACGTGCCAGGCACCATCAAGCGCGGGTTTTCGCAATCGCTCGACGCGACAGCGGCGGTTGCGGAACTTCACCAGGCCGTCTGGCAACAGGATATGGCCCTGGTGATGTTTTTCTGCTCCGTCGCCTACGACATGGCGAACCTCGCCGCCGCCTTCGCCCGGCAATTCCCCGCCACACAGGTGATCGGCTGCACCACCGCCGGCGAGATTACCCCGGTGGGCTACCTGGATGGTTCGCTGACCGGCTTCAGCCTCTCCGGCAGCGATTGCAGGGTGCAAACGAAATGCATCCGCGATGTGGCGTCCAATCCGCCTGAATCCGGCTTCTGCGCCGCCGAGGCGGCGCTAGCGGCGCTCGGCGAGGCTGGCGCCCCGCCGGATGCGGACAATACCTTCGCGCTGCTGCTGATCGACGGCATGTGCGGCCACGAGGAAATTGTTGTCAGCACCATCCACTGGGCGCTGGGCACCATCCCGCTGCTCGGCGGCTCAGCTGGCGACGATCTGCGCCTGAAGAACACGTTCATCTATTTCGAGGGGGAGTTCCACCGCAACGCCGCGCTGCTGGCGCTGGTGCAAACCACACGGCCGTTCCGCGCCTTCCGGTCGCAGCATTTCACCGGTGGCAAGGCGCGCATGGTGGTTACCCACGCGGACCCCGAGCGCCGCATCGTGCACGAAATCAACGCCGAACCCGCCGCCGAGGAATACGCGCGGATCGCAGGCCTACCGACCGTGACCCCGGAAACCATGGCTGAACGGCCGCTGATGGTGCGGATCGGCGGCGAATACTACGTCCGCTCCATCCAGCAGGTGCTGCCTTGCGGCAGCCTGGTGTTCTACTCGGCGATTGAACAGGGCGTGGTGCTTACGCTCGCCGAACGGCAAGACCTGCTGGTGCATCTCGATGAGCTCTTCGCCGCCATCGGCGCCGACATGGGGCCGCCGGACCTCGTGATCGGCTTCGATTGCGTGCTGCGCGCGCGCGAGGCCGAACGCCACCAGATACGCCACCAGGCAGGCCGTATCCTCTCCGATAACCGCGTGATCGGCTTCAGCACCTATGGCGAGCAGTTTTCCGCCATGCACCTCAACCAGACTTTTACGGGTGTGGCGCTAGGGCGCCCGCCAAAAGCGGCCTGATGTCCGGCCTCGACCGCCGCCTGCCTTCCCCCGACCCGCAGCAGATCGGCCTGAGCCGTTTCAGCCCGCGGCGCGCACCATCCCGCGCCACGGCCGCCGGGCAGGACAGCAGCGAACGCCTCACGCTCAAGGTTGCCGCCCTCGAGGACGAGCTGCGCAAGCTGCGCACCATCAATGATGTGTTGATGGACCGCGTGGAGCGCGAACTGGACCCGCGTGTCGACACTGCCTTCTCCCGCCTGTACCAGGCGATCGCGCTGGAAACCTCCGTGTCCAAGCGCACCGAGGCGCTCACCGGTCTTACCCGCCGGCTGATGCACGAAATCAGCGAGCGCCGCGACGTGGAGGCCGCCTTGCAGGCCGCCCGCGCGGCCGCCGAACAGGCCAATCTCGGCAAGACCGCCTTCCTCGCCGCCGCCAGCCACGACCTGAACCAGCCGCTGAATGCAGCCCGCCTGTTCCTCGGCGCCCTGGCCGAGGCGCTGCCGCCCGGCCGCGAGCGCGACATGACCGGGCGCATCGACTCGGCGCTGGACACCATGGACCACATGCTGACCGCGCTGATGGACATCTCCAAGCTCGATGCGGGGGTCTTGCAGCCAGATGTCGCCGACTTCGCATTCCTGCCGATGCAGCAGGCGCTGTTCCATGAATTCGAACCCCAGGCCGCGCGGCTGGGGCTGGAGCTGCGCCTGGTGCCCACCGCCGCCACGCTGCGCACCGACCGCCATTTGCTGGAACGCATCCTGCGCAACCTGATCGGCAACGCCATCCGCTACACGCGGGAAGGCCGCATCCTGTTCGGCTGCCGCCATCTCCCGGATGGCCTGCGCATCGATGTGGTCGATACCGGCATCGGCATCGCCCGCGACAAATGGCAGACCATCTTCCAGGAATTCCACCAACTCGGCGGCAACCCACGCAGCACCGACAAGGGGGTGGGCCTGGGCCTGGCGATCGTGGAGCGCATCGGCCGCCTGCTGAGCTGCCCCATAGAGCTGGACTCCCGCGTTGGCCGCGGTTCCCGCTTTTCCGTGCACGTGCCCTACGGTGTGGCGCCCACGCAGGCCGTGGCCTCCAGTACCGGGCCGGCTGGTGGCGGGACACCGGATTTCGGCACCTGCATGGTGGTGGTGATCGACAATGATCCCCAGGTTCTCGATGGCATGCAGTCTCTGCTGCACTCCTGGAATTGCGGCGTTGTCGGCGCCGTTTCGGCGGAAGCCGCACTCGCGCAGAGCCCGCGCTGCCCGGACATCATCATCGCCGACTACCACCTCGATGCCGGCACGTATGGCACGGACGCGATCGCGGCCCTGAACACCCGCTTTGGCCGGCCGGTGCCGAGCCTGATCATCACCAGCGACAAGTCCGCCAGGCTGCGCGGCCAACTTCGCGCCGGCGGCCACGCGGTGCTCGCCAAGCCCGTCGCACCCGCACGCTTGCGTGCGCTGATGAGCCATTTGTTGGCGGATGCGCTCGCCTGAAGGCAAGGAAGAGCGTTCTTTTTTGAAAAAAAGAACCAAAAAACTTTTACTCTTTTGAGTTGCGGGATGTTGTAACCATCATGCCCATGGGTCCGGCAAACAGACGAAAGTTTTTTGCTTCTTTTTTTCAAAAAAGAAGTGCTTTCTTGCTTCTTTTCTTCACATCCCCCGCCAGCGCCGCTTGCACGATGCACCGCGCCGCCACCCTCCCCCTCACCCTGTTTGACGAAAAACTCTACGTCCCCGCCACTATCAACGGCACCCCAGCCGAATTCTTCATCGATACCGGCGCCGGCGTCACCACCATCTCCCAGGCCACCGCCGACGCGCTCACACTGCCACGGGATTTCGATCACAGTGCGGACATGTTCGGCGTCGGTGGCAAGGAGAACCACCTCGGCATCGTGCAGGTGGAAAGCCTCACCCTGGGCGGCATACAGATCCTCAACCATGCCTTCCCCAGCGCCGGCTTCGCCCAGCGGCTGGCGGATGGCACGCCCATCGCCGGCCTGATCGGCGCGGACATCCTCTCCAATTTCGATGTGGAGCTGGATATCCCCCACCGCCAACTTGCCCTATGGCGCGTCTCCGGCTGCACGGAGATTACGCCGGATTGGCAAGGCGCCTCGCTGCAAGCCCCCATGCAGGTGGCCGAAACCCGCCACGCTACCGTGCCCGTCACCATCGATGGCGCGCATTTGGACCTGCTGATCGATACCGGCTCCCCCAGCCTCGTCCTCTCCACCCGCGCCGCGGCCCGCGCCGGCGCCACGCCGGAGATCCTGGAGCAAGGCCGCTCCACCCAGGGTTTTGGCGTCAATGATCACCCCTTCACGGCGTGGCTGCATATTTTTCCGCGCATGGAGCTCGCCGGCCGCGTGTTCGGCGATGTGCGCACGATTGTCGTCACCAATGGCCGCTACCTGAGCACTGACGGGCTTCTGGGGCTCGAATACCTCAAGCGGAGCCCTGTCTGGCTTTCCTACAGCACCGGCACCTTCTTTATGGAGAACCCCTGAACACCGCCCCGTCTTGAGCCTCGAAACCGGCCCGGCATCCGACCGTTCAGCCTGCCGGCGATCGTCCGCGGAGCAGCCCTGCGCCCATGCACATCCACCTAGACCCTATCGGCGGCATCGCCGGTGACATGTTCATCGCCGCCCTTCTCCATGCCTTCCCCGAACACACCGATGCGGTGATAGAGGCCTCGGCGGCGCTCGCGCCCCTCACCGCCACGCTTACCCCGTACACTGGCCAAAGCCTCGCCGGCGCCCGTTTCACAGTCGAAGCGCCAACACAGCATCACCACCACGCCCACTGGTCCGATATCCGCGCTGAAATCGCCGCCGCCCCGCTACCGGCGCCGGTGCGCGCCACCGCCCGCGCCATCTTCACCCACCTGGCCGAGGCCGAATCCCGCATCCACGGCATCCCCGTGGACGAGATCGCCTTCCATGAAGTCGGCGCCGCGGATTCGATCGCGGATATCATCGGCGCCGCCACCCTGATCCATCTCCTCGCGCCTACGACCTGGAGCATCTCCCCCATCCCGGCCGGCAGCGGCCGCATCACCACCGCCCATGGCATCCTGCCACTCCCCGCGCCAGCGACCGCCCTTCTCCTGGAAGGCCTCCCCGTCCATGACGACGGCCTAGAGGGCGAACGCGTCACCCCCACCGGCGCCGCCATCCTGCGCCATCTCCGCCCCGCCCTCACGCGGCCCGCCGGCACGATTGCCCGCCAGGGTTTCGGCTTTGGCACCCGCACCCTGCCCGGCCTGCCCAACTGCCTGCGCGCCCTCATCGTGGAAACCGCGCCCGCTTCCGCCGATCACACCCACCGGGAGCTTCTCGTCGTGACCTTCGAAGTGGACGACCAATCCCCCGAGGACCTTGCCGCCGGCCTCGCCCAGCTGCGCGCCACCCCCGGCGTTCACGATGCGCTACAGCTCTCGGCCTTCGGCAAGAAATCCCGCCTCACCACCCAGATCCAGGTGCTTGCGGCGCCTGCGCAAGCCGAGGCGGTGATCGCCGCCTGCTTCACCCATACCACCACCATCGGCTTGCGCACCCAGCTGGTGCAGGCCCGCGCGCTTGCCCGCAGAATCGAGGAGATCTCGATCGACGGCAAACCCGTACGGGTGAAAATCACTGACCGCCCCGGCGGCCCCACCCGCAAGGCGGAAGCCGACGACCTCGCCCATGCTCCCAGCCACGCCGCGCGCACCGCGCTGCGCCGCCGCGCCGAAAGCCCCGCCGATGTCTGAATCGACCGCCGTGCTGGACACCGTGCTCCATAGCCTTGAACCCGTCGCCATCGCCGTCAGCGGCGGTATCGACAGCCTCACTTTGGCCACCTTCGCGCATCGCACGCTGGGCCACGGCCGCGCCACCATGCACCACGCCACCTCGCCCGCCGTGCCCGCCGAAGCAACGGAACGCACGCGCGATCTCGCCGCCCGCCAGGGCTGGAAGCTGGACATCTTCGATGCCGGCGAATTCGCCGATCCCAACTACCGCGCCAATCCGGTGAACCGCTGCTTCTTTTGCAAGACCAGCCTCTACGGCGCCATTGCTGCCCGCACGGCCTGTCAAATTCTCTCCGGCACCAACACGGATGATCTGGGCGAGTACCGCCCCGGTCTGCAAGCCGCCCGAGCGCACCGCGTGCGCCACCCCTTTGTGGAGGCCGGGTTCGATAAACCCGCCATACGCCGCCTCGCGGCCGATCTGGATCTTGGCACGCTGGCCGCCCTGCCCGCCGCGCCCTGCCTGGCCAGCCGCGTGGAAACGGGCATCCGCATCGAGGGGCCTATCCTGGCCCTGGTTCACGCCACCGAAAAGCTCGTCGCCGCCGCACTCTCCCCCACCACCATCCGCTGCCGCATCCGCCGCGCCGGCATCGTGATTGAACTGGACAAGCCAACGCTGGACCGCCTCACCCGGCATGATCGCGAAACCCTCACAGCCCGGATTGCGGCGCTGGCGCCTCTCAGGGCCTACCCTGTCTGCTTTGCCGCCTATCGCACCGGCAGTGCGTTCCTCCACACATGACCGATTTTCAGCTCGATCTGCCCCGCGCCGCCCGGATCGGCCTGCCCGAGGCCATCTTCTGCGCCGGCAAAACCCCCGCCCAGATCGATTCGATACTCGCTACCGGACAATCGCTTCTCCTCACCCGCCTCGATCCCGCCCAGCACGCCGCCCTCACCCAGGCGGATAGGCTGGACTACGATCCGGTCTCCCGCACGGCCATCGCGGGCCGCCCACCCCCAGCCGCACCTGCCCCCATCGCCGTGGTCACCGCCGGCACATCGGATGTCCCGGTCGCACGCGAAGCCCTGCGTACGCTGGCCTTCCATGGCCATCTCGCCACCGAAATCACCGATGTCGGCGTCGCCGGCCTCTGGCGGCTTCTCGACCGGATAGAGGAATTGCGCCGCTTCCCCATCGTGATCGCCATCGCCGGCATGGATGCCGCCCTGCCCACCGTTCTCGGCGGCCTCATCCCCGGCATCCTCATCGGCGTGCCCACCTCGGTAGGCTACGGTGTGGCCACCGGCGGGCACACCGCGCTGCACGCGATGCTCGCAAGCTGCGCGCCGGGGATTGTGCTGGTGAACATCGATAATGGGTATGGGGCGGCGTGCGCGGCGATGCGGGCTCTTGGCGTAAGAAAGGAAGGTCTTCTTTCTTGAAAAAAAGCAGCAAAAAACTTTTATCCCGATGCAGTAATTAACTTTCGTATAAACATTTTCACGCTTAGCTGAATGAAGAAAAGTTATTTGGTTCTTTTTTTCACAAAAGAACATTCTTGCGTTCTACACTTTCGAGGCAACGATGGACCGCCGCGATTTTATCAAAGCCACCGCTGCCGGCCTGGCCGTATCCCCCGCCGCAGGCGCCCAATCTCTGCCCCCGCCACCGCCGATCAGCCCGATCCCCTGGCTGGGCACCTCGCCCGAGAACACCACGCAAGGCGGCGTCGTCGTGCCCACCGGCCCTGTCACGTCCAGGCTTGCGCAAAATCCGGCCATGAAATACCGCCCACTCGGCCGCACGGGCGAGCGGCTTTCCATGATCGGCGTCGGGGGCTTTCATCTCGCCAAACCCGGCGGCCCCACCGCGCTGGAGGCCGAAAAAATCGTGCTCACCGCGATCGAAAGCGGTGTCACCTTTTTCGATAATTGCTGGGACTATAACGGCGGCGAGAGCGAAATACGTCTCGGCTACGCGCTGCGTAACGGCTGGCGTGACCATGTGTTTCTCATGACCAAGATCGACGGCCGCACCGCCCAGGCAGCCCAGCGGCAACTCGATGAATCGCTCAAGCGCCTGCGCACCGATCACCTCGATCTGCTGCAATTCCACGAAATCATCCGCCCCGAGGACCCCGATGTGGTCTTCGCTCCAGGCAATGTACTGGATTTTGCTCTGCGTGCCCGCGAACAAGGCAAAATTCGCTATATCGGCTTCACCGGCCACAAAAGCCCCGTGATCCACGCCCGCATGTTCCAGGTTGCCGACGCGCACGGCTTCCATTTCGATACGGTGCAGATGCCGCTGAACGTGATGGACGCGCATTGGGATAGTTTCGAGCAGACTGTGCTGCCCATCGCACTGGCCCACGGCACCGGTGTGCTGGGGATGAAAACCTTTGGCGACAAATTCATCTACGAATCCCGCGTGATGCCGCCGGAGCAGATGCTGCACTACGCCATGAGCCTGCCGACCGCCCTGCAGGTCTGCGGCATCGATTCCCTGCCGATCCTGCAACAGGCTCTGAACGCCGTGCGCAGCTACCACCCGCTCTCGCCGGAGGAACGCGCTGCTATCCTTGCCAAGTCCTATGCCGCCGCGGCCGACGGCGCCACGGAGCTTTACAAGACCTCGCATCATTTCGACGGGACTATTCAAAATCCGCAGTGGCTGGGGCTGACCGCTTGAGACGTTCTTTTCTTGAAAAAAAGAACCAAGAAACTTGTATGCCTTTGCGCGCGCTCCCGGCGACGCGCGCGCCAAGGGCGCGCGCGTCTGGAGATCGCTTCGCCGTGATGGGGCGGCTGGCGATGACGTGGTGAATCGCGGAGAGAAAAACTCAACACGGATTGGTATTACGCCAACGGCAAATCCCTGACTTCCACAATCCGTCCCGCATCAAACCCATTGAACCCGGTCTTCAGGCACGCGCCGTAGGCGCCCAACTGCCCGATCTCGATCCACTCACCTTCGGCCACATCCTCCGGCAGCATGAACGGCCCGCGCATCACATCCGCGCTGTCGCAGGTCGGCCCAAACAGCGTGAATCCCTTCAGCGCCGCCGCCCCGCCACCAACCCGCCGCGCCGGATAGCGAAACCCCGGCGCCCCGGCATCCGACAGGCTCCCGTAAACGCCATCGTTGATATACAGCGCATCGCCCCGGCGCATCTGCACCTGCACCACCACGGACGCACCACACGCCACTAACGCTCGACCTGGCTCCGCCCAAACCTTCAGCCCGGGCATTGCCAAGTCATCTACGCTTGCCTCGATCTCGGCGAAGAACGCGCCCAGCGGCGGCGGCTGCATATCCGGATAGGCAACGGGAAAACCGCCGCCCACATCGAGCAGCTCCACCGCCACGCCGCTCGCGCGGATCACCTGCCCGGCCAGCGCGATCGCGGCCCGCCACGCCAGCGGATCCATGCATTGGGAGCCGACATGGAAGCTCACACCCAGACTCTTCGCATGCGGCCGTGCCGCGCGCAGCAGGTAAGCAGCCTCATCCGGCCAGGCACCGAACTTGCCCGAGAGATCGTACCGCGCCGGCCCCGCCGGCAGCGCCAGACGCACCACCAGCCCCAGATCATCCGCGTGCCCGGTCTGCATCAGAATCTTGTCGAGCTCGCCGGCGCTATCCAGCACGAAGTCCCGCACGCCATGCACCGCATAGGCTTGCGCGATCGCCCGACGCGACTTCACCGGATGCATGAAATGGAGTCGCGCACCGGGCAGCGTGCGCGCCACCAGCTCCACCTCGGGCAGCGACGCGCAATCGAAATGCCGCACGCCCCCTTCCCATAGGGCTGCGAGCACCGCGGGCTCCGGATTGCACTTCACTGCATAAAGAACATCCCCGGCGAAACCCTCCACGAAGCTGCGCGCAGCGTCCGTGACGCAAGCGCCCCGCAAGCAATGTACCGGCTCATCCGGCCGCTCGACGGCCACCAGGTCGTCCACGCAGGGCAGACATGCGGGAAGGGCAGGGGCGGCAGCGACGCGCGCGCGACGTTCACTCATGACACAAACACCTTTGCAGCGGAGCCCAAAAGGGCAGGCAGGCGCGCCACCGGGCGGCGGCGCGAACGATGATGCAGAGTCCGGCCGGGGATCACCCGGCCTGAAGACTCAAACAGTCCTGCGCATGGTGTTTAATTGGGCGCCACATAGGCGAACGTGCAGCAAACATAGCCGTATCCCTCAAAGCTGTCCGGCGAAAGGCCGGTCGGCGACAAAGGACGCGTTACGTCGTTACTTGTGCCCCTTGGCCGATACGGCGGGGCTCGCGGCACGTGCGATATGCGTCAAGCGGAGGCTGCACATGGCAACCAGGAGGAGGCTTATAAAGCCCGTGCCGCAAAAAACGCCCGCGATTATCGGGCCGCTGCCATGCAAAAACTCGCCTTCTGCTCGCTTGCGCCGCTGATCGACGACACCAGGCACTGGAACGTGGCACATGCTGCTTGCGTAACAACCTGCCAGGTGCCCTCCCCGTCTTCCACCTCCGCCAGAAACCCGCACAAAGACCCCCAGCGCGCACGTATCGCCTCAGCACCCACGCCCCCGTAGAAGCTGCCGCCACGCCCTGGCGAGACGCCGAGGCTCGCCTGCACATGCCGAGCGATAATCCGCCCGCCGAGGCCAGATCCTTCCAAAACATACAACGCGCCAAGCGCTGCCGCCGAATTTTCCAGTTTGGGAACCGCCACGCCCAGGTGAACCGGCGCCACGCCGAACCAGGCCAGATCCTCCGCCAGCGCCCTGGGCCGCGTTCCATCCAGCAGACACAGTGCCGGATGGCCTTGCAACGCCGCCGCAATCATCGGTTCCATGGCTGCGTAGAACCCATGCAAGTGCCGCAGCACCGCGGTATACTCCGGCGCAGTCAGATCAGGCGCCATCAGGCGTTTGAACGCCGGCACCGCCTCCACCCGCTCATGGTCCGGCCGCGTTGCCTTACGCACTATGCTCAGCAGCCCAGACATCCCGGCCATCATCCTAGTTCGATTCGTGCACGACTGGTCGTAGCCCAACGTGGCCGCCCTGGTTTGGTTTTCTAGCCCAGCAGAACCCCGCCATTCAAAGCAACATCCACGCCGGTAACTGACCGTAACAATACCGCGAGACTCCGGAAAGCCGTTTCGCAAAAGAACGAAAGCTTATGGCCAATCCGTGCAACGACATGCGGCAACCGGTACAAGCCGGCTGCAACAGGTGATTGAAACGATTTGCCGTTCCGCCATCAGCAACTACGCTCCACCACCCGCCGGCTTGCATGCCATCGCCGTACCGGCCGCGGACCGCGCGACGAACGGCTTTCCCGCTGCCCCAACGCCACCAGCACATGGAACGCCCATGCAACCTGGGCCCGCGCCATGCGCGCCGCCAAGCGCTGGGCGATCGCAGTGCGCTGCCATCAGAGGCCACTCACAACCCGCCTTCGAACAACCATTGCCTTCCTATCGGCGGGGCCGCCGCGCTACATGAGGCAGCACCTCCCGACCGCCGGGAGGCAAGGAGCGCCTTGATGCCACCACCGCCGAATTTCACCTGGCCCAACGGCACCAAGTTCGCGCTCTCACTCGTGATCAATGTGGAGGAGGGCGCCGAGCAGAATATCCGCGACGGCGATAGCGGCCCCGAGCCGGTCGACGAACTCGGCGTATCACCTCATCGCCCTATGCGCGTGCACGGCAACGAATCAAACTACCTCTACGGGATAAATGCCGGCTTTCCCCGCATCATCCGCGTGTTGGATCAGCACGGCATGGCCGCGACCTGGACAGCAGCTTCCCTCGCGCTGGAGCGCGCACCGGCCCTTGCGGCCACGCTCGCGTCACGCGGCGATGAAGTCGCATGCCACGGTCTGCGATGGACGCATCAGTTCAAAATGGATGAAGCCGCCGAACGCGCCTTCATCACACAAGCCCGCACACGCATCGCACAGATCATCGGCCGTCAGCCGGTCGGCTGGCTGTCGCGATATCTGCATACCGATGCCACGCGAAGGATCCTCGCCGAGGAAGGCTTCCTCTACCATATGGACGATTATTCCGACGATTTCCCGTTCTGGGATCATTTCGCCTCGGCCGGCGGCCCTGCGCACGACATCATCGTCATGCCATACGCCATCGATACCAACGATATGAAGATGTGGCTCAATCCCGGCCTCACCCCGGATCGCTGGTTGCGCTATGCGATCGAATCGTTCGACTGGCTGCTTAACGAATCCCAAACCACCGGCGCCCGCATGATGAATCTCGGCCTGCATCTGCGCATCATCGGACGCCCCGGCCGCATCGGCGCCCTGGAACGGTTTCTGGACCATGTGAACATCCATCGCGATGACGTCTGGGTCGCCAGCCGCCTCCAGATCGCCGAAGCCTTCCGCGCCAATGTGCCGGCGCGGTGACCGCTTTATAGGCCGCAAGAAAAGCGTTCTTTCTTGAAAAAAGAACCAAGAAACTTTTGTTCCTAAACAGTCATGGCGGCGAGATCGAGCCAGGGGTGGCGTTTCTTCATGTCGCCGATCAGGGCAATCTTGTTGGCTTTGATGTCGGTCTGGGTGTGCAGCATGGATTGCTCGTGGGCGCGGTAGTCGGCCAGAATCTCCTGCACATGCTCGCCCCACAGGCCGAGTTCCACCAGGCGGCACCAGAAATCATAGTCCTCCCAACCAAACTTCACATGATCATAGCCGCCGGCCGCGGCCCACGCATCACGCCGCACCAGCGCCATCGCATCGATGAAATTGCCGCTCACCAAACGGGCCGCGAGAAAAGCCTCATCGCCGATCAGCAGATTATCCTTGCCGAAACGCTGGATCGTCGGATAGGCGAACGCCGCACCCGATCCACGCAAACATGCCGCCAGCCGCGCGGCTGCCTCCGGCCGCAGCATGTTGTCCGCATCCAACGGCAGCACGAACATCGTCTCCGCCAGATCAAAACCCGTGTTGCGGGCATACCCAAGGCCGGCATTGCTCGCGTGCCGTGCCACCATCACCCGGTTGAACCGCGCTTCATGCGCGCGCACCCACTCCACGACCACCGCCAGCGATGCATCCTTGGAAACATCGTCGACGATTACAAGATCGATCACCTGCGTCGTCTGCGCCGCTACCGAGTCCAGTGCCTCGCGGACATAATGCGCGTAGTTGTACACAGGCACGATCACCGTCACATCCGCCTGGCCCAGCCTGTCATGCGCGTAGACGATCTCCCGCTCCGGAATCGTCGGCAGCTTGCGCGGGGTCTGCGCGCTCAGCAGATCCAGCAGCATCGCACGCGCCGCCGGCCGGCCGCCGCGGGCCTGGTCCAGCATCGAACCGATCGCCGCCTGGTGATGCAGCGGCCCGAACCGCCACAGCACGTCCAGATACGCCGCATGCGCCACCCGCTTGCGCAGCGCCGCATCGCCCGCCAGCGCGGATAGGGCTTCGAACCACCCCTCCTCTCCGCTCGCCAGATACCCTGTCCGCCCATGCTCGATCGCGCGCTTGTAAGGTTCGGTGGGCGAGGCCACGGTTGGTACGCCCGCCAGCGCCGCCTCCCAGTATTTCAGCTCGCTCTTCGCCTCGCAGAAGGGATTGCCCACCTCCAGCGGCGCCAGATTGATATCGAAGCGCGCGATCTCAGCCGGCAAATCCACCAGCGCCACCTTGTCCCGCCACTCGATCTGCGCCCCCAGCTCGGCAAGCTCGGCGAATTCGTCGGCGATCACGATGCCTTCGCCGCTGGCGGGATCCTTGAACAGCACCAGCCGGCATTGCGGATTTGCCCGCAGCACACGTGCTATTGCGCCCACGGCGACCGCGAAATCCTTCTGGTGGGTGCGGGTGCCGCTCGCATAGCCGATCCGCACCAGGCCATCATCGCTCGCCTGCGCCCGCGCGCGCACGGCGGCGCGCGCGCGCGCCCACGCATCCTCATCCCAGCAATTCGGCACCACGAAAGCCGGCTTCTTGAACAGGCGGAGATGCGAAGCGAGTTCGGCCGTGGTGCAGGAACACAAATCCGCCGCCCGCACGCTCTGGTTCACCCGCACATAGAAGCGCTGCACGTCCAGTTCCGAAAGCCGCTGAGAACGTATGCCATCGATCAGGACATTGCGCGCCAGTTCCGGGCGGAACATCAGATCGTCCACATCGAAGATCGTCACGATGCCCTGCGCGCGGCAGGTGGAGAAGATGCGGTTGAGATCCTCGCTCCATGTCGCGCGCCAGATCACCACCATATCCGCGCCGGCAAGGCGGTCATCGGTGGCGTAATCCACCGTCATCGCCTCCGCCTGCCAGCCCAGCACCACCGCATCATGCACCGCGCGCAGCACGCGATAATCGTGCCCCGGTGTTTCGGGCTCGCCGGAGATGAACACGATACGCTGGCCGGTCTGCGCGCGCGGCGGTGCCACCGGCTTGGGTATCCCAACCGGCTTGGCTGCCTGCACGCCGGCCTTGGGCGCCACCGGCGGCGACACCGCATTGCCCGCCGGCGCCGGCGCTGGCCGCATACTTCGCCTTACAATGCCAAGCACCCGCCGTGCCGCGGTGCGCGCCGGCCGCGGCACTTTCAGCGCCAGCCGCTTGAGAACCATCATCACCCGCCACAGGGTGGACTGCCACAGGATCTCACGCTCCATCTGAAGCATCGCGGTCTGTGTTTGCTGCCACGAAAGCTCCGCCATCACGTGCGACAAGTCGCTCATCGTGTGGGAAAGGTCGTTGCGCAGGTTCTCCACATCGTATTGCAGGCCCGCCGTCCGCACGAACAGCAGCTCCTTTTCCTTCTCGAAAGCTTCCTGCTGCTTTTCCACGCGTCCGCGTTCATGCGCGATGCGCGCCACGGCCTCCGCATGCGCCGCCGCCGCCTCCTCGCCGAGCTTGGCAAGCTCCCCTCGCAGATCGGCGATTTGCTTGTCCAGCTTGCTGCGCAGGAAATCCTGTTCCCACCGCTCGCCCAGCAGCGAGAACCGTTCCCGCACGCGTTCCGCATCGCTTTCCCGGCACAGCGCCACAACCGCCGCCGGCGCCTGAGGGCCGTGGGCCAGCACGCCCAGGCCATGGCTGTGCAGAAACTCGAAGCTTGGATAACGATCTTTCAGTTCGTTCCACAGCCGCCAGACGCCGAAATCGCGCTCGCGTACATTGGTGTCGTGGAACAGCACCACGGCGCGCGGGGATAGCTTGGGTTCCCAGGTGGTATAATCGTGCAGCACGTCCTCGTAGTGGTGCCGTCCGTCGATATGCAGAAGATCGATGCTGCCATCGGGCATATAGGCCAGCGCCTCGTCGAAGGTGCAGCGCATCAGGCGCGAGAAGCCGGCGTAGTGCCGTTCGTGGAACGAAGCCAGATCGGTATAGACCTCTTCGCCGTAGAACCGCGCATGCTCGTCGCCGCGCCAGGTATCCACCGCGAAGCAGCGCGTATTTGTCCGCTCACGCAGCGCCGCATCGCAGAAGGCGGCGTAGGAGGCGCCGGCATCGGTGCCCAGTTCCACCAGGCACGCGGGCCGTGCCGCGCCCATGATCCAGTGTGCGAAAGGCACATGCCCGTACCACGCGCTCGGCACCCCCAGCCTTGCCGGCCGCCAGAACAGCGGATCCAGCTTCGGATCCGCCAGCGGGCCCAGCGCCTCAGCTATCACGTGGTCCATATGTGCGACCCCCAAACAGTCAAAAGTTCTTTGCTTCTTTCTTTCAAGAAAGAAGAGTCTTCCTTCAGTCCCAAAGCCACGCCGCCCCCCGCACGCCGGAGCTATCCCCATGCCGATTACGCAGGATCGGCGTTGGCTGCCCTCCGGTGATGGCGTAGCGCGCCAGCAGCTTAGGCACCTCCGTATACAGGTGTGTCATGGCGGAAAGCCCGCCACCGACCACGATCACATCCGGATCCAGGATGTTCACCACCACGGCCAGCCCGCGCGCCACGCGGTCCGCATGCCGCGCCAGCGCCGCCCGGGCGGCTGTATCACCCTCGCCTGCCCGCGCCTCGATCGTGCTGGCATCGCTATGGCCCGGCCCATCGCAATCCGCCGCCAGCGACGGCCCGGCCACATAGCGCTCGATACAACCGGCCTGGCCGCAGAAGCACGGCTTGTATGGCATATCCTCGTCCCTCGGCCACGGCAGCGGTGTATGTCCCCACTCGCCGCCCACACGGTGCCGCCCGGCGATCACCCGCCCCCCGACCACGATGCCGCCGCCGCAGCCGGTGCCCAGGATCACCCCGAACACCACGGTTTTCCCCGCGGCGGCACCATCGGCGGCTTCGGAGAGGGCGAAGCAATTCGCATCGTTCTCCACCCGGATCTCGCGCCCCAGCGCCGCGCCCAGATCGCGGTCAAACGCGCGGCCGTTCATCCAAGTGGAGTTCGCATTCAGCACCAGCCCAGTCTGCGGGCTGATCGCGCCCGGTATCCCCACCCCCACGCTGCACCGCGCGCCCAGTTCGGTCTCGGCCGCGCTCACCAGCCCCGCCACCGCCAGAAGCGCCGCCTCGTAACTGCGAGGATTGGCCACGCGCCGGCGCAGGATCGCGCTGCCATCGCGCGCCAGCGCGATGATTTCGATCTTGGTGCCGCCGAAATCGATGCCGATGCGGAAGTCTGCTGCCATGCGGTGGTTATGCGATGGCGGGGGGAGGGGAAGAAAGATGTTCTTTTTTGAAAAAAAGAACCAAAAAACTTTTGTTCGTTGAGCTACGCGCCGTGCCTACCGTGTCGGATCGTGGGCAGGGCGAACAGTCAAAAGTTTTTTGGTTCTTTTTTTCAAAAAAGAACATCCTTCCTTTCGCCTCCCGCCCAAGCCAGGATACCCCATGGGAGACACACTTCTCGACGTCAAAGGCCTCAACTGCCCGCTGCCCGTGCTGAAGGCCAACCGCGCCCTGCGCTTCATGACCCCCGGCGAAAAGCTCCGTGTGCTCGCCACCGACCGCGCCTCGGTTGCCGATTTCCGCGCCTTCTGCCGCGAGACCGGCCACGATCTGCTGGCGTTCTCCGAGGAAGCGGGCGTGTTCAGCTTCACCATCCGCCGCCGGCCGCACCGCGCCGAGGATCTACCCCCCGCATGAACCGCGTCGCCCTGATTACCCACCACGCCTGCCTCGCTCATGACGCCGGCGCTGGCCACCCGGACTCGCCCGCGCGGCTGCGTGCCGTGCTCGCCGCCCTCGAACACCCCGATTTCACCGCCCTGCTGCGCGAACAGGCGCCGCTGGCGACCCCCGCCCAGCTCGCCCTCGCCCACCCCCTGGAGTATGTGGAAAAAATCCTCGCCCTCGCCCCCGGCCCGGATGAGCTGCTGATGCTGGACGCCGACACGTTCGTGGGCCCGGGCAGCGTCGGCGCCGCCCGTCATGCGGCAGGCGCCGCCATTGCCGCGGTGGACGCGGTGATGGAGGGCTGGGCCGACGCCGCCTTCGCCGCTGTGCGCCCCCCCGGCCACCATGCCGAGGCGCGTGTCGCCATGGGGTTCTGCCTGTTCAACAGCGTGGCCATCGCCGCCCACCATGCCCGCGCCCGCTGGGGCCTGCGCCGCATCGCGGTGGCGGATTTCGATGTGCATCACGGCAACGGCACCCAGCATATGTTCGCCGGAGACCCGGACCTGTTCTACGTCTCCAGCCACCAGATGCCGTGCTATCCGGGCACCGGCAGCACGGACGAAACCGGCGTCGCCCACAACATCGTCAACCTCCCGCTCAAACCCGGCGAGGGCAGCGCCGCCTTCCGTGCCGCCTGGTCCAACACCGGCCTGCCCGCCTTACGAGGCTTCGCCCCCGAGCTGCTGATCATCTCCGCGGGGTTCGATGCCCACCGCGCCGACCCGCTGGCCAAGATCAATCTGGAGACGGCCGATTTCGGCTGGATCACCGACCAGTTGCTCGCCTGCAACACCCGCCTGATTTCTGTGCTGGAGGGTGGCTACGACCTCGCGGCCCTCGCCGCCAGCACCGCCCTGCATGTGAAGCACCTTCTCAGCGGCGCCGCGCGCTGACCGCCGAGGACAGCATATCCAGCCCAGGGCGGACCCAACCCCGCCGCCCGCCTGAACGGCCCCCTGGCCACCCCGCCGCTTTCACGCTACTGAACGCGGATCATGTCGGACATCTCCGGCCTCTCCTTCGAGGATGCCCTGGCCGAACTCGAGCGCATTGTCCGCGGCCTCGAAGGCGGCCAGCAAAAGCTCGAGGACGCCATTACCTGCTACGAGCGCGGTACCGCGCTGCGCCGCCACTGCGAGGCCAAGCTCGCCGAGGCCGAAGCGCGCGTGCAGGCTATCGTGGAACGCGCCGACGGATCCCTCGCCCTCAAACCCGTGCCACCCAAGGATGGGGACTGATCCCGCCATGACCACCGATAGTATGGAGGTCGGCCTGCACGGCACCCCCGAGGCCGCCCTGATGGCGGCACTCACCGAACGTGCCAGCCAGATCGAGACCTGCCTGGATAGTCTTCTCCCCCTCGAAGCCGGCCTCGAAGCCCGCCTGATCGAGGCCATGCGCTATGCCGCCCTGGGCGGCGGCAAACGCCTGCGCGGCTTTCTGGTGATGGAAGTCGCCTCCCTCTTCAAGGTCGCCCCCGCCTGCGCCGCCCGGGTGGCCGCATCGGTGGAGATGCTGCACGCCTACTCCCTGGTGCACGACGATCTGCCCGCCATGGACGATGACGATCTGCGCCGCGGCAAGCCCAGCACCCACCGCGCCTTCGACGAAGCCACCGCCATCCTCGCCGGCGACGCCCTGCAGGCCCGCGCCTTCGAGGTGCTGGCGGAGGAGGACACCCACTCCGACCCCGCCGCCCGCTGCGAACTGATCGCCGCCCTTGGCCTGGCCGCCGGTGCGCGCGGCATGGCCGGCGGCCAGATGATCGACATGGAGGCGGAGGGTAAAACCCTCTCGATCGGCGAGGTCGCCCGCCTCCAGGCGCTGAAAACCGGCCGTCTGATCCAATATGCGGCCGAGGCCGGGGCCATCCTGGGCCGCGCCCCGTGGCAGGTCCGCACGCAGATCGCCGCCTATGGCCGCGACCTCGGCGCCGCCTTCCAGATCGCGGATGACGTGCTCGATGCCGTGGGCACCGCCGAACAGATCGGTAAGACCGCCGGCAAGGATCAGGTTGCCGGAAAAGCCACAGTGGTATCAATTTTAGGCGTAGAGCGCGCCGAGGCGCAGGCTCGGATGTTGTGTGAGCAGTCGAAAGCCCATCTCGAGCATTTTGGGCCGGAGGCAGACAGTCTGCGTGCTCTGGCTTCCTGGGTGGTCGCGCGCCGCAACTGATGCTGTCTCCCGGCATCGGCGCGGCCGCGAAAGGTGAGTGGCGTATGATTAATTCGAAGGGCAACCATGACCGGTGAACCACGCATGACACCCCCCTCTCCAGCGGGCCGTCCGGCCACGCCGTTGCTGGATCGGGTCAATATCCCAGCCGACCTGCGGAACTTCTCTACCGAACAGCTCCGCCAGGTCGCCGACGAACTACGGGCCGAAACCGTGGATGCCGTCTCCACCACCGGCGGCCATCTCGGCGCCTCGCTCGGTGTTGTGGAACTCACCGTCGCGCTGCATGCCGTGTTCGACACACCCACCGACAAGCTGATCTGGGATGTCGGCCACCAGGCCTATCCCCACAAGATCCTCACCGGCCGGCGCGGCCGTATCCGCAGCTTGCGCCAGGGCGGGGGGCTTTCCGGTTTCACCCGCCGCAGCGAGAGCGAATACGATCCCTTCGGTGCCGCGCACAGCTCCACGTCTATCTCCGCCGGCCTGGGCTTCGCGGTCGCCAACGAACTGCAGGGCCATCCGGACCGCCACGTGATCGCAGTGATCGGTGACGGCGCGATGAGCGCCGGCATGGCCTACGAGGCCATGAACAACGCCGGCGCCCGCCGCAGCCGCCTGATCGTCGTGCTCAACGACAACGAAATGTCCATCGCCCCGCCGGTGGGCGCGATGAGCGCCTATCTCTCGCGCCTGATGAGCTCCCGCAGCTTCCTCTCCCTGCGCGAAGTGGCCGGCAAGATGGCCAAGCACTTCCCCTGGGGCCTGGAACGCACCGCCAAGCGCGCCGAGGAATACGCCCGCGGCCTGCTCACCGGCGGCACCCTCTTCGAGGAGTTGGGTTTTTATTACATCGGCCCGATCGACGGCCATAACATGGACCATCTGCTGCCCGTGCTGCGCAACCTGCGCGACGCGGATCCCTCCGGCCCGATCCTGCTGCACGTGATCACCCAGAAGGGCCACGGCTACGCCCCGGCCGAAGCCACCGCCGACAAGCTGCACGCCGTCGCGCGGTTCAATGTGGTCACCGGCGAACAGGTGAAGGCCCCCGTGGGCCCTCCCACCTACACCCGCGTTTTCGCCGACGCCCTCGTCGCCGAGGCCGAACAGGACGATCGCATCGTCGCCATCACCGCCGCCATGCCCTCCGGCACCGGCCTCGATCGCTTCGAAAAGCGGTTTCCGGCCCGGTTCTTCGACGTCGGCATTGCCGAACAGCATGCCGTGACGTTTGCCGCTGCCATGGCGGCCGAAGGCATGATCCCCTTTGCCGCCATCTACTCCACCTTCCTGCAACGCGCCTACGACCAGGTGGTGCACGACGTCGTTCTTCAGAACCTTCCCGTCCGCTTCGCGATCGACCGCGCCGGCCTGGTGGGGGCGGACGGCGCCACCCATGCCGGCAGCTTCGACCTATCCTTTCTCGGCTGCCTGCCCGGCATGGTCATCATGGCCCCGTCGGACGAGGCCGAGCTGATGCACATGGTCGCCACCGCCGCCGATCTGGGCGACCGCGCCTCCGCCTTCCGCTACCCGCGCGGTGAGGGTACCGGCGTCATCTTACCCACGCGCGGCGAGGTTCTCCCCATCGGGCGCGGCCGCATTCTGCGTGAGGGCAGCCGCGTCGCCATCCTCAGCCTCGGCACCCGCCTGGCCGAGGCCCTGCGCGCCGCCGATGAACTCGCCGCACGTGGCCTGCCCGCAACCGTGGCCGATGCCCGCTTCGCCAAGCCCATCGACACCGCGCTGCTCGAACAACTCGCCCGCCACCACGAGGTGCTGATCACTGTCGAGGAAGCCTCCATGGGCGGATTCTCCACCCAGGTATTCCATCACCTCGCTTTGAACGGACTGCTGGATGGCGGCCTGCGTTACCGCCCCATGGTTCTCCCTGATAGGTTCATCGACCACATGAGCCCCGCCGCCCAGATCGCCGACGCCGCGCTCGATGCCAAATCCATCGTCCGCACCGTTCTGAACGCCCTCGGCCGCGACACGCGGGAAGCTGTAAACCTATGATGAGTAAAAGGTCTTTGCTTCTTTCTTTCAAAAGGGGCGGTCTTTCGGGCCCACAAGAAAGAGAAAGAAAGATGTTCTTTTTTGAAAAAAAGAACCAAAAAACGTTTATTCTGGGGGTGGTTGGCCTGCTGCTGGGGGCGGCACAGGCACAGGGGCAGAGCGCGCCGGTCGCGACGCTCGATCAGGCACTGCTGACCGCCATGAAGAACGGCAGTGCTCCTTTTCCATCCCGCTACCAGGCACTCGCCCCTGCCATCGATCAGGCGTTCAACCTGCAGCAGATTCTCAAGACAATCGTCGGCCTGCGCTGGTCGTCGATCCCACCCGATCAGCAGACGAAACTACTATCGGTTTTTCGCGCCTACACGATCGCCAACTACGCCGCTAATTTTGATTCGGATTCGGGCGACCAGATCCGAATCCTGCCCGAAACCCGCAGCGTGGGGGCCGATCGAGTCGTGGAAACCGAAATCGTCCCGACCTCCGGCGATCCTACCCGCATCGATTACGTGATGCGCCAGTTCCCGGCCGGCTGGCAGGCTGTGGACGTGCTCGAGGAGGGCACCATCAGCCAGGCCGCCGTGCAACGCTCCGATTTCCGCAGCCTGCTTTCCGACGGTGCCGGCAAGCTGATCGAGAAGCTCCAGTCCAAGGTCGATACACTCTCGGGCGGCACCATCAAGCCGTGAGCCCCGGCATGCCGGGCGTGGCCGCCATGGCTACCGCCGCCCTTACGATTGCCGGGCTGATCCAGGCCGCGGCCGGGTGGCTGGCGGTACGCCGCTTCCGCGCCGCAAAGACGCTGGCTGGTCCCCGCCCCGCCATAACCGTGCTGAAACCGCTCTACGGCGACGAACCCTTGCTGGAAGAGGCACTGGCAACCTTCTGCATCCAATCCTACCCGAGTTTCCAGGTTGTATTCGGCGTCCAAAGCTCCAGCGACCCCGCCATCGCCATTGTCGAACGCCTGCGTGCCCGATTCCCGGCCATCGACATGACCATGGTGGTCGATCCCACCAAGTGCTGCGCCAACGGCAAGGTCGCCAACCTGATCAACATGTATCCCTACGCGCGCCACGACGTCCTGGTGGTGTCGGACAGCGATATGCACGTGCCGCCCGACTATCTCGCCTGTGTCGCAGATGCCCTGTCGGTGCCAGGCACAGGCCTTGTCACCACCCTCTACACCGGACGGCCAACACTGAAACCCGCGCGGCCGGGCACCACGAAAGGCCGCCCGGCCTTGGCCGGCCTGCTTGGCAGTGCATACATCACCCAGAATTTTGCCGCAGGCGCGCTGATGGCCCGTGCCCTGGGCCGCCAGGATTGCATGGGCGCCACCATGGCCCTCACCCGCGACACGCTGCGGCGCGCGGGCGGCTTTCATGCCCTGGCACCCTATGTGGCAGACGACGCCATGCTCGGCCGCAAGATCCGTGGCCTGGGCCTGCGCGTAGGACTCGCCCGCTGCGTGCCGGCCACCACCGTCGCCGAGCGAAGCATCAGCGCATTGTTCCGCCATGAACTGCGCTGGGCCCGCACCATCCGCGCCGTCGCCCCGTTCGGCTTCGCCGTGTGCATCATCCAGTTCCCGGCCTTCTGGGCGCTCGCTACACTGTTGCTCACCGGCTTCGCCGCCTGGGCCGCCGCACTCTGGTGCATCAGCATCGCATTGCGTGGCACGTTCGGACTCAGTATCGAGCGGGATATGGGCAGCATCCGCACCCCCTTCTGGCTTCCGGCTGTCCGCGACGTCCTCTCCATGGCCGTGGTTCTCGCCGCCTACCTGGGCGACGAGGTGGCCTGGCGCGGCCATGTGCTCAAGGTCGCCGACGACACGCATTTTTCTGCCGCGCGCGTCCAGTTCGCGCCCCGGCGAGGATAACACCCATGATGAAAACCCTCTTCCTTCAGCCCCCGAGCTTCGACGGCTTCGATGGCGGCGCCGGCTCCCGCTACCAGGCCAAGCGCGAGATCAAGAGTTTCTGGTACCCCACCTGGCTCGCCCAGCCGGCGGCATTGGTCGAGGGCAGCAAGCTGATCGACAGCCCGCCAGCCCGCATTTCGCTCGACACTGTGATTGCCAGCGCCCGCGACCACGACCTGGTCGTGATGCACACCTCTACCCCCAGCTTCGCTTCCGACATCCGCGTCGCCCAGGCGCTGAAAACCGCCAAACCCTCGCTGAAAATCGGCATGGTCGGTGCCAAGGTCGCCGTGCAACCGAAGGAAAGCCTGGAGCGTGCCGGCGAGGCGATCGATTTCGTCGCCCGCAACGAATTCGATTTCACCATCAAGGAGGTGGCCGCCGACCGCCCCTGGACCGATATCGACGGCATCACCTGGCGCGATGCCAACGGCACCACCGTGCACAACAAGGAACGCGCGACTCTGGAGGACATGGATTCCCTGCCCTTCGTCACCGACGTCTACGCCCGTGACCTGCGCATCGAGGATTATTTCATCGGGTATCTGCTGCACCCGTATGTCTCCTTCTACACCGGCCGCGGCTGCAAGTCGCATTGCACCTTCTGCCTTTGGCCGCAAACCGTCGGTGGCCACCGCTACCGTGTTCGCTCCCCACAGAACGTCGCCGCCGAAATCCGCAACTGTCAGAAGATGTTCCCGCAGGTGCGCGAGTATTTCTTCGATGACGACACCTTCACCGATGATCTTCCGCGTGCCGAAGCGATCGCGAAGGAACTGGGCAAACTGGGCGTGACGTGGTCGTGCAACGCGAAGGCGAATGTGCCCCGGTCAACACTGAAGATTTTGAAGGATAACGGGTTGCGCCTGCTGCTGGTGGGGTATGAGAGCGGCAACCAGCAGATCCTCTACAACATCAAAAAGGGCATGCGCATCGACGTTGCCCGCCGCTTCACCAAGGACTGCCACGAGCTCGGCATCAAGATCCACGGCACGTTCATTCTGGGGCTGCCGGGCGAGAGCCAGGAGACCATTCAGGAGACCATCAAGTTCGCCACCGAGATCAACCCGCACACGATCCAGGTTTCCCTGGCCGCCCCCTATCCCGGCACCTTCCTCTACAAGCAGGCGTTGGAGAATGGCTGGCTGGACGTGCAGAACGCCGAGCTGATCGACGATCACGGCATCCAGATCGCCCCGCTCACCTACCCCCACCTCGCCCACACGGAGATCTTCGACAACGTCGAGACTTTCTATAAAAAATTCTATTTCCGCGCCCCGAAGATCGCCGCGATCGTGGGCGAGATGGTCACCAGCCGACAGATGATGGTCCGCCGTCTGCGTGAGGGCATAGAATTCTTCCAGTTCCTGCGCGACCGGCACAAGGCAGCCTGAAATGCGGGAGCACACGGCGCCGCGTTAATACGTGCATCCCTGAACAGTTAAAAGTTTTTTGCTTCTTTTTTTCAAAAAAGAAGGCCTTCCTGCCTACACCACCGCCCGCGCCACCCAAACCCCAATCACCGACGCTGCCGCGCTGACCACGCACCCCCACGCGATATCCGTCACCGCCAGATACAGCGTCCACGGCCGCAGCACCGCGTAATTCGTCAGATCGAACGTCGTATACGTGAAAAATCCATACAGCGCGCCGAACAGCGCCACACGCCCCAAATCCCCCGCGCCCGGAACGCGCGGCACCACAAACACCATCATGCCGACGATCTGTAGCAGATAAAACACGATCGCCGGCGCCAGGCGGAACTGGTCCAGCAGCACCGGACCCAGGGTGCGCTTGTAGAGCGGCCCTGCAACCGTGCTGAGCCAGACCGCGTCGATCGCCCCGAAGGCCACCAGCGTCGCCACATACGTGATCGCATACCGCTTCATCTTGTCCCCTCGGGCTGCCCAGCGCACTCTGGCCATTTAGTCCGGCCGTGCAACCCCTACCAGACGACACATCGCGGCGGCCTGGCACGGTAAGGACCAATCAAACCGGGCCGTGAAAAAAAACGAAGGCAGGAAGGCTGTTCTTTTTTGAAAAAAAGAACCAAAAAACTTTTACCTTTGGCGCCCGACACACGGATCAGACACACGCATGAAAATCGCCGCAGTAGCGCTCGCCGTCCTCCTCGCGAGCACGGCACTCCAGGCCCAAACCACGCAAACCGAGAACGAAACCCCCAAAACCTTCACGCCATCAACAAAATCTTTCGATTACACCCGCCGCGACGTGATGATCCCCATGCGGGACGGCACCAAGCTGCACACCGTCATCCTGATCCCGCGCGGCGCCCACCACGCCCCCATCCTGCTGACGCGAACGCCCTACGACGCGACCGCGCTGACCACCTACAACCACGGCGCCCACCTGATCGCCGCACTCGACGGCTACGATAACGCCGACGACATCATCGTCGCCGCCGGCTACATCCGCGTGGTGCAGGATGTGCGCGGCAAATACAAATCCGAAGGCGCCTACCTGATGAACCCGCCGGCCGACCACGGGCTCAACCCCTCCGGCCTGGATGATGCCACCGACTGCTACGACACCATCGACTGGCTGATCAAAAACATCCCCGAAAGCAACGGCCGCGTCGGTACCATCGGCATTTCCTATGACGGCTTCACCACCCTGATGAGCCTGATCCATCCGCACCCGGCGCTGAAGGTGGCCGTGCCGATGAACCCGATGGTGGATGGCTGGGTGGGCGACGACTGGTTCCACAACGGGGCCTTCCGCCAGCTCAACCTGAACTACATCTACGAACAGGAAGCCACCCGCGCCAACGATGAGCATTGGTGGACCGACCATTACGACGATTACGACGCCTTCCTGGAACTCGGCTCCGCCGGCGCCATGGCCGACAGCCACGGCGAATCCCAGGTCGGTTTCTGGCGCAAACTCGTCGCCCACCCCGCCTATGACGATTTCTGGCAACGCCAGGCCATGGACCGCATCCTTGCCGCCCAGCCCCTCACCGTGCCCACCATGCTCGTCCATAGCCTGTGGGACCAGGAGGACATCTACGGCGCCCCCGCGGTGTACAAAGCCCTCAAAGCGCGGAACGCGGACGGCTCAAAACTCTTCCTCGTCATGGGCCCCTGGCACCACGGCCAGGAAATCGACGCCGATACCAGCCTCGGCCCGATCGACTTCCACGCCGATAACGGCCTGTATTTCCGCCAGCACATTCTGCGCCCGTTCCTCGACCACTACCTGAAGGACGACGCACCGCCAGCCAATGTCGCCCCCGTGAACGCCTTCGAATCCGGCACCAACCGCTGGCTGCGCCTGAAAACCTGGCCCCAGGGCTGCGAATCCGGCGCCTGCGCCATCACCGCCCGCCCCATGTATCTGCTCCCCGGCGGCCACCTCTCCCCCACCGCGCCCGCCGGCGCACCAGGAACCTCCACCTACATCTCCGATCCCGCCCATCCGGTGCCGTTCATCCAGCGCCCCATCCACCTGCTGGACGATGGCGAGGCAATGTCCTGGCGCAACTGGCTCGCCAGCGACCAGCGCGAGGCCTCCACCCGAACGGACGTGCTGACTTTCACCACCCCGCGCCTCACCGCGCCGTTAAAAATCGCCGGCGCGCCGCTCGCCCACCTGATCGCTACCACCACGGGAACGGACGGCGATTTCGTCGTCAAACTGATCGACGTCTACCCAGATCAGGTCGCTGGCGAACCCGCCCTCGGCGGCTACCAGCTCATGATCTCCGCCGACATCATCCGTGGCCGCTATCGCACCTCCCCGGCCAATCCCACACCCATCCCCGCCAACATGCCCCAAACCTACACTTTACCGCTTCCCCCAGCCGACCACGTGTTCCTCCCCGGCCACCGGCTGATGGTGCAGATCCAGTCCACCTGGTTCCCGCTCTACGACCGCAATCCCCAGACCTTCGTGCCGAACATATTTCTCGCCAAGCCAGGCGACTACCACCCGGCCACGATCACCATATCCGCTTCCAGCACCGTGGAGCTCCCCGTCGTTGAACCCGCACATTAATCGCCTGCGGCCAGGAGCCCGAGCTGTCGCTTTACGTTACCGAAGATGCGGCCTCGCCCGGCTGCAAACTTATCCGGACGATCCCCACCCTAGTATCAACGGCCGAACGAACTGGCCGGCCATCGCAGAAGGACATCTGTCGTGTCGCGCATCTCCCTTACTGCTGCCGCTATCGGATTGATCCTGAGCGGTAGCGCCGCTGCACAACCAGCGCCCTACCCGGCACCCCCGCCCTACGGCTATCCGCCGCCTCCAGGCACGCCCTATGCGGGCCCCGCGGTACCCCCCGGTCAGCCCTATGTCGGGCCGGACGGCCTGACCTATGTCAACGGCGTCCCCGTCTATTACGCCTATGGGTCCTACCTGCCGCTGGTGTTCGTCGCCGGGATTGGCTGGGGATACTATGGGCCGGGCCATGTCTGGTTCGGCGCGCCATTCGGCCTGGTCGGGCGGCTTAACCGCTTCTATCCCGGCGGCCGCGGCTTTCCCGGCGGCTTCCATGGCCATCCGGGCGGCCGCGGGCCGGATTTCCACGACCACCGCTGAGGATCGACACCGCGTGTAAAACGGTTCTTGCCTCTATATGTCAATAAAGTTCAGTACAGGCTGGACGGCCGACCCAGTTTGGTGAAAATGCGGGTACGGTTGGGCACCCATCGTAGCCCGCATCGCGCACGCGCGATGCGCGGCCTCACAGCCTATACCGCCGCAGCAACAAAAGGCTCGCCGCCGTCAAACACACCGGGAGCACCGAAATGCTCAACACGATCCCCTCCACCGCGCTCGCGCTCTGCGCGCCAGCGCCACCGCGAGATTCCGCGAACCCCGCCAGGCTCAGTGCCGTCCCCGCGATGGCCGGCCCCACGGCGAACGCCACTTTTTCCAGCGCTGAAAACACACCCGAAAAAATACCCTCCCGCGATATCCCGAACGCCGCGCGATCAAACGCAATGGTATCCGTCAGCATCGAAAATGCCATCAGAATGAAGCCGGAATTGAAAACCCCGATCACCAGCCCCCGCAGCAATATCAGCGCGCCTTGCGTCGATAGCTGCCCGATCACCGGCAGAACCACCAGCACATCGCTCCCCGGCCGCACCAGCATCCACGTAAGTGTCACCACGCACCAGGAGACAATGCATAGCATATAGGTCGGTTTCTTGCCGAACCGCCGAGACACCGCCAGCCATAGCGGCTGCGATACCCCCGCCATCACGCTGATCAGCAAAATGAAAGGCAGGATCAGCGGAATATCCCGCACCGCGTAAATGAAGAACAACCCAAGCACGGTATACCCCGTGGCCGCGCCCACCATCTGCAAAAAATACGAACCCGCCACGATCCGGAACGGCTGGTTCTGCCACGCCAGCCGAAACTGTGCCAGAATCGGCAAGCTGCCCGGCTGCTCGTGCGTCACCCGCATTCCGCTTGTGCCGAAATACGAGGCCGCCATCGTTACCAGGCAAATCCCGCCCAGCACCGCGGCCATCGCCGCATAACCGCCCCGCCCGCCGCCGAACCACCCCACCATCGGCTGCGCCGCACCCGCCCCGATCACCAATCCCAGCGACGTAAACGCCAACCTGTAGGAGATGATCTTCGTGCGCAGATGCGTATCATCCGTCATCTCCGAAGCGATCGTGAGATACGGCACCGAAAACAGGCTGAACCCAGTGGAGGCGATGGCGAACATCACCGTCTCATAGGCACTGGCCGCCGTGGCCGAGGCAAAAACCGGCGGCACGAACAGCAGAAAGAACGTCAGCCCGGAAAGCACTGCGCCCGCCAGCAGAAACGGCCGCCGCCCCCAGCGCGCCTTCTTGCGGTCCGAAAGCGCGCCCACCAGAGGATCGCAGAACACCACCCACAATTTGGGCACCAGGATCGCCACCCCCGCCATCCACGGCGGCACGCCCAGCATGGTGCTCAGAAAGATCGGCAGCAGCACCGCCGGCGTATCGCGGAAAATCTGTCCGCCCACCTGCCCAACGCCATAGCCCAATAGCAGCCGCAGCGTCAGGGCCGGCGACTCTGTCTTCGCCAGTGCGATCGTGTCCGCCGGCATCCCAGGTGATCCCCTCTTTAAAGTACGAACCTATCGTAAACGTCTTGCGGGATTTTCACCACCGCAACGGCACCCCTTGCACGCGCGCGGGCAACACGCTCCATTCTCCGCCTCGCCCTTAGGTTTTGGCCTCCATGCCCCCCAAGCAGGTTTCGCGCCGCCATATGCTCACCTCGCTGGGCGCCGCCGCCCTTACCCTCCCCCACCCTGCTTGCGCCAAATTGCCGGACCTTTCGAACCCGAAAGCGCGGCTGCGTGCCTTCATGATGATGCGCGGCGCGCTGAACGAACAGTTGATCATCAGCTGCATCGAATGTACCTACGCCGGCATCGTCAATGCCCAACTCACGCCCTTCTACAATCTCGTGGCCGCCACCTTCTCCCGCTCCCGCCCGGCTCCCGGCGGCGGCTACGATGTCGTCAGCTTCGAAATCGAATATTTTCTCGATTCCGCCTCGGGCGATGTGCTCACCGCCTGGCGCAACCCCTACACGGGCGAAACGGTGCAGGCCAAACACACGGACTCGGTGCCCCGCAAATACCGCATCGGCCCGGATTGCCAGATCAAACTTCCGGCCGCCCCGCTCACCCCCGGCACCAGCATCAGCGCCGAAACCATGCCTTTGCGCATTATCGGCAACGATGTGTGGAGCACGGAGGCAACCACCGCCATCGTTCCAACTCCGGGCGGAAAGCCCATCCGCTACAACGAAAAGGTCATCAACCACGCCCGCCTGTCCGACATCGCCAACCCGGCTTTGGTGCACGCCCCCACCGACGTCACCTATATCGGCATCAGCAGTTTCCGCCCTTGGCAGAACATGGGCGACCACCCTGGCGAAATGCTCGGCACCGGCCACGGTGCAGTCGGCATTACCCTGGCGCAGCTTCCCGCAGCCTGGCTGGCCGCGACAAGCGCGCGCCACCCCGAAGCCCTGCGCAACCCAGCCGCCGCCCTCGATCCTCTCTGGCGCACGCTTTCACCATAGAACGGTCTGCGCGGAGCCAATCACGCGTCTGTTTCCGGCGACCCCGCGACAGCCATCCAAAAGTCTTTTGCTTCTTTTCTTCAGAAAAGAAGATCCTTCTTTCTTGCTATGACAGCCTATTTACTTCGCCATTACTTCCCAGCCTTGCCGCCCGGCTTTTTCGCGTCCACTGGCAGCTTCAGCCCCTGCGTGGCCGCCAGCGGCGCCGCCTTCTTGTTGGCCTTCGGCTTCTTGGCCTCGCGGTTGCCGTGCTGCTTGTCGCCTTTTCCCATGATCATCCTCCCAATGTTGGCCGCCGCTCCGCCGGCCCACCCGGCGCCGCGGCCCCATAGCTAGGCACCCGCCGTCGTCGCCACGCAAGCGATCCGCAACGCACGCTGCAAAAAAACACCCAAGCACCCCGCTTAAACACATTGACCTGCAACAATCACGGTCATAGAGGTGAACGGAGCAGCGATAATCCTATCCTGCGTCCAACCCGGCTTTCATTTTCAGGATAATCGCCCCCATGGACTACCTGCGGGACCTGGCTCTCTTCGTTGAACTCGCCAACACGCGCAGCTTTACCAAGGCCGCCGAGGCGCTGGGGATGTCCATCTCCTCCCTCTCCCGCCGCATTACGGACCTGGAAGCCTCCCTCGGCGTGCAGCTCCTCAGCCGCACCACCCGCCGCGTTGACCTCACCGAGGCCGGTGCCCTCTACCTCGCCCGTTGTGAGCGCATTGTGGATGCCGCCCGCGAGGCCCACGATCATATCCGTGGCCTGGTCGAAACCCCGCAGGGTGTGTTGCGCATCTCCGCCGAGGCCGAACTTGCCCCACTTCTCGTCGCCCCTGTCGTCGCCGAGTTCCTGCAGCTCTATCCCCAGGTGCGCCTCGATCTCGATCTCGCCCCTCGCCGCGCCGACCTCTCCTCGGAGAACTTCGATCTCGCGATCCATCTGGGCGAGCTGCCTGAGACCGCCCTTACCGTTCGCCAGCTCGCCGTGCTGAACGTGAGCCTCTACGCCGCCCCCGCCTATCTGGAACGGCACGGCAAGCCCGCCAAACCGGCCGACCTACGCAGCCACATCCGCCTGCACCCCGTGCACCAGGGTGACCGCGGGGAATGGCGCCTGACCCATGACGGCGAAACCGTGGAGGTGGAAGCGGGCGGTTCCGTCTCGGCCAACAGCCTGGCCATGATCCGCCACCTCGCCCGCCTCGGCGTGGGCATTGCGGTGCTCGATGAAATGGTCGCCCGCGACGATGTCGCCAGCGGCGCCCTGGTGCCGGTTCTCCCCGGCTGGTCATTGCCGCCCGTTGCCGTCTCCGTGCTGACCCCAACGCGGCTGCTGCCGGCCAAGACGCGGCGGTTTGTGGAATTGATGGAGGAGAAGATGGGGCTGAAGCCGGCGGAAGGGTAAGAAAGGTCTTCTTTTTTGAAAAAAAGAAGCAAAAAACTTTTGACTATTGGTGCGCGCCAATCCGGCAGCGCACGACACAGGTAAAAGTTTTTTGGTTCTTTTTTTCAAAAAAGAACATTACTTCCCTTCCTTCAACAAAATGGCTCGCGGCGTCCCCTGCCGTTCAAACATCCACCCCGGATACTCCGGCGGCAGCGCGCTCACCTTGCCCAGCGTCTCCATCTCCTCCGCGCTCAGCTCCACCTCGGTTGACGCCAGATTATCATCGAGCTGTTCCAGCCGCTTGGCCCCGATGATTACGCTCGTCACCGTGTCCTGCTTCAGCAGCCACGCCAGCGCGATCTGCGCGATGCTGACCCCGTGCCGCTCGGCGATCGGCTGCATGGCATCCACACAGGCGAAGCCCCGCTGCGAATCCACCGGCGGAAAGGCAAACCCCACGCGCCGTCCCTCGCCCTGCTTGTCCTTGGTGTATTTGCCGGTGAGGAAGCCGCCTGCCAGCGGGCTCCAAACCATCAGCCCCAGCCCCTCGCTGCGCAGCATCGGCACGATCTCACGCTCCAGATCCCGCCCCGCCAGCGTATAATAGGCCTGCAGGCTCTCGAAACGTGCCAGCCCCAGCCGTTCAGCGATGCCGAGCGCTTTCACGATCTGCCAGGCGGCCCAGTTGGATACGCCCACGTATCGCACATGCCCGTGCTGAACCAGCGTATCCAGCGCCCGCACCGTCTCCTCGATCGGCGTTGCCGGATCGAACCCGTGAATCTGGTAAAGATCCACATAGTCCAGCTGCAACCGCTTCAGGCTCGCCTTGATTCCGTCCATGATATGCGCACGCGAATTCCCCCGTCCGTTCGGCCCTTTTCCCGTCGGGCTGAACACTTTCGTCGCCACCACCACCTCATCGCGCTTCACGGCCAGGTTGCGCAGTGCCTGTCCCGTGATCTCCTCCGAGGCACCCGCGGCATACACATCCGCGGTATCGATAAAATTCACCCCCGCCTCGACCGCCCGCCCCACCAGGCGGTCTGCCTCCGCCTGGCCCAGCGAGCCGATCTGTTTCCACATCCCGTCCGCGCCCCCGAAGGTCATGGTGCCCAGGCACAGCTCGGATACGAACAGGCCGGTTTGGCCCAGTCTGTTGAAACGCATGGTGTTGGTCTCCTCGGCTACCTCAGGCCCGTCACCCCCGGTTTAACAACGTGGCCTGGCGCAGAGTGTCGCCATTGGTGAGGGCACCCCTTAGACCTAGCCCGCAGCCCGCCGCACCACCATCCCCCGCATCGCCGCCAGCACCGCCTCCACCGCCCCACGCCGGTAATCCCACATCTCCCCCGGCGGCGGTGGATTGACCACCATCGTGGCATTCGCCTCGAACACCACCACCGCGCCATCGCCCCGCAGCGCGAAATCCACCCCCGCATAATCCAGCCCCAGCGCCTGCCCTACGCCCTGCACTGCCGCCACACCCTGTGCCCCCAGCACGCCTGGCATATCCTCCAGAAACCCCTGCTCCTCCGCACGATAAGCCGCTTCCCCCTCCATCGCGGCGGTAAAATAATGCACCTTCCAATCGCCCGAGATTGCCAGGTGCAGCGGATAGGCCACGCCATCCACGAACATCACCCGGTATTTCCGCGCCATCCCATCCGCCCCGCGCGCATCCACGTACTCGATCGCCAGCAGCCTCTCCCCAGGCAGCCCCGCCACCGCCGCGGCCAGATCAGCCTGATGCGCCACCCGGCAGAAATGCCGCCCCGAATGGAATCCGGGCGAGCGCACCAGCAGCGGAAACCGCAAATCCTCCGCCGCCAGCAATGCTGCCCGCGTCATCTCCTGCACCCCTGGCACCACAATGCCCGGCACGCCTGCCAGGCGCCGCGCCATCTCCGCCCGCCCGGTGCCGCACACCCGCGCCGGCGGGTTGACAACCGCGGCACAGCTGCGCCCGGCAATGCATGCCGCCAGCGCCAAGGCTTCCCCGCAGCAATCCGCATCCCCCACCGCATTCACCACCACATCATGCGGCGGCAACGGCGCATCCAACTCGACATACTCCACATACATGGCGGTCACCGCGAACACCCGGTCCGGCAGCCAATGTCTTACCGGAATATTCCCGCCATGCGCGGAAACCAGCAGCAGCACCTGCACCGCCGCACCCCGCCCGCGATACGACCGCACCACGGTCGCATGCCCGACAAAGCCGCATGCCCAATGCATGCCGGCCTCTTCGCCCCGCTCGGTCAGCACCCGTGCCAGCCCGCGATGTGCCTCCGCCAGACCCCCATCGATCGCCAGCGCCCGGCGATACGCCGCAATCGCGCCCTCCGCCTCCCCGGCCTCCGCCAACACATCACCCAGGCGCGCATGGGCCACCGGCACGTCCGGATGACACGCCACCGCCTGGCGATACAGGGTGCGCGCCGCCGAGCGATGGCCGCTCGCCCAGGCCAGAGCACCCAGTTCCAGCAACGCCGCCAACTGCGCCGGCTCCGCCTGCAACAGCGTCAGATACGCACGCTTCGCTGCCTCATCCTCGCCCGCCGACACCAGGGCGCGCGCTTGGGACAATTCCATCCGTGACCTCGCGGATGGATTTAGGCAGAAGAAAGTTGTTCTTTTTTGAAAAAAAGAACCAAAAAACGTTTACCTATGGCCTCCGCTGCCGGCGAGTTACGCGAAAAATATCAAAAGTTTTTTGCGTCTTTTTTCAAAAAGAAGACCTTCCTTTCTTACGCCGTGACGGTTTCAGCCACCTTCGCCTTCCCCCACGGCCCCACCCACGTGCGCGTCCATTTCTTCTGCCACATAAACAGCCCGGCCAGCACCAGCGCCGAGAACCCCGCGTAGAACAAGAACCCTATGGCAAACCCGCCCGTATATTGCTTCGAAATTCCCATCGCGTTCGGCAGGATCGCCCCGCCCAGCGCGCCGATCTCCCCGATCATGCTGCTCGCCACAGCCGTATTCGCCGGCCAGCGCAAAGGCACCATCTGGAAAAGCGCCCCATTGCCCGCACCCAGTGCCGCGAAGCAAAGCATAAATAGTATCGTCGTGATCACCAGGGAAGGCGTCGCCGTCAGCGCCAGGAACGTGCCGATCACCGCCATCAGCACCACGCATAGCGCCGCCACACCCCCCACCCGATCCGCCGCATAGCCGCCCACCGCCCGGATGGCCGATCCCATCACCGCCGCCAGCATCGTCAGATCCGCTGCCTCAACCTTCGTCACCCCGAACTCGGCATAGAAGAAGCTCGGCAGAAACGTTGATAACCCGATGAACCCACCAAACGTGATGATGTAGATCAGGTTGAACGACCAGCCATCCGCCTCCAGCAGACAGGCCAGGTGCTCGCGCAGGCTCTGGTGCTCGGCATCCGGTGGCTCCTTGGCGAAGAAGATCATCACCGCCAGCGGGATCAGCATCACTGCGGCAGCACCGGCATAAACCACGTGCCAGCCATAAGCTTCCGCCACCCGCGGGGCCACCAGCAGCGCCATCACCGTGCCGGCGTTCCCCGCGCCGGCAATCCCCATCGCCAGGCCCTTATGCTCCGGCGGAAACCACCCCGCCGCCAGTGCCAGCGCCACCCCGAACGAAGCGCCGGCAATCCCCAGCAGAATGCCCACCACCATCACGCCGCCATAACTATCCACCAGCAGCCAGCCATACAGCATCGCCACGATGATCAAGCTCATTTCCAGGATCGCCGCGTTCTTCCGCCCGATATATTGCGACAAAACCCCCAGCGGAAACCGCATGAACGCCCCCGCCAGCGTCGGGATGGATACCATGAACCCCGTCTGCGCCGGCGTCAGATGGAACGTCTGCGTCAGGAACGGCCCCATGGCGCCATTCAGCACCCAGATCGCAAAGCAGAAATCGAAATACAGGAACGCCGCGAAAAGTGTCGCCGGATGACCGGATTTCAACGCCTGGCGAAGGCTAGCCATGGGGCACCTCTCAATCTCACCAGCGCCACACAGCAACTTTCATGCCACACTGGTGGATAGGCTTCTCCGCAGACCATCAGCCCCAAGCATCGGCGTGAGAAAGCGGTTCTTTTTTGAAAAAAAGAACCAAAAAACTTTTGACTATTTAGGGGTGGGGTGTCGGCAACGTGTCGACAGGATCGACCAGCAACACGCCGTCACGCACAGAGACGGGATACACACGGATCGAACATTCGTTGCCGATCCCCGCGCCGGTCGCCAGGCAATATACGCGATCGTGCAACGGACACACCACGTGGCCCCCGTCCGTCAGCCCATCCGCCAGCGGTCCACCCCGATGCGGGCACTGCGCCTGGGTCGCGAAAACCCCACCCTCCCGCGTGTGAAACACCGCGATCTCCGCGGCACCCACCACAAACGCACGTCCCTCCCCCGGCGGAATCCCGGCCAACGGACCCAGAACAACCGGCACGGCTCAGGCCTCCACGGGGATCGGCGCCGCGAACTGGTTCGCCGTCTTCGGGGCCGCCCGCTCCAGCCACGGGTCCCGCACCGCGGCCGTCGCCGCATCCATCGCCGCATCCAGGGCTGCCGCAATCCCGTCGGAATCCTCCACCACCACCGCCCGCGCCCGCTCTATCCCCATGCGCTCGATAAATGTATGAGTCCGCTCCTTGTATTTCGCGTTTTCGCGATACCACTGCATGAACCGGCCGGTGATGCGCACCACCTCATCCTCACCCGTCACCGTGCACAGCACATCGCCCTTGCGGATCTGGGATCCCGCAGCCCCGCCCACATAAATCTCCCAACGATCATCGCCCACGGCCACCGCGCCTACATCCTTCACCATCGCCTCGGAGCAATTGCGCGGGCAGCCCGCCGTCGCCAGCTTCAACTTGCCGGGGCTGTCGATCCCCCTGAACTTGCCTTCGATCTTCTTCGCCAGCCCCATGCTGTCACCAAGCCCGAACCGGCAATAATCCGTGCCGATGCAGCTCTTGCACGTGCGGTAGCTCTTGCCCCAGGCCCAACCCGCCGGCATGTCCAGATCCGCCCAAACCGCGGGCAATTGCTCCTTCGGCACGCCTACCAGATCGATCCGCTGCCCGCCCGTCAGCTTCACCAGCGGCACATCATATTTCACCGCCACCTGCGCAATGCGCATCAGATCGGCCGGCGTCGTCACACCGCCGGGCATCTCCGGCACCACGCTGAACGTGCCATCCTTCTGGATATTGCCGTGCACGCGATCATTGATGAAGCGCGCATCACGCTCATCCTCATACGCATCGTTCCATAGCGTGATCAGCAGCGACGCCAGCGCCGGCTTGCTCGCCGCATCCGACTTGCCATCCGTGCCCAGCGCCGCGAACACGGAAGATACCGATTTCAGCCCCCGCTCGCGGATCGCCGCCACGAGTTCAGGCTTGGCCATGGGGATTCCCGGCACGTAATAATGCACCGAGGGATCCTCCTCCACATCGCCGCCGCAGAACCAGGCCACCACGTCGCCCACCAGCCCCTTGCACGATCCGCAGCCCATCCCCGCGCGCGTCGCCCCCATCACCGCCTTGGGGGTCCGCTTGCCCGCGGCCACACACGCGCCGATCGCCGCCTTCGTCACGCCGTTGCAATTGCACACCTGCGCGGTAGCCGGCATTTCATCCAGCGTGACTTTCTGCGGCGGCGTGCCAATATCGAACAGCAGCGAAAGCCGCTCTTCCGGCAATGGCGTTTCCCGATCGAACGCCTGCATCAGATACGCGGCCTTGCTGATATCCCCCATCAGAATGCCGCCCACCAGCCGCCCATCCCGCACGATCAGTTTCTTGTAGGTGCCGCGCTTGGCCTCGCTGAACTGCACAACCTCGTCATGCTCAAGCTCCGGCTCGGTCAATCCCATCGAGGCGAGCTCGACCCCCATCACCTTCAGCTTCGTCGCCAGCTTCGATCCGTGATAGGCGGCATCACGATCCGCCCCCGTCACATGATCGGCGAACACCTTCGCCTGGTCCCACAGCGGCGCCACCAGCCCATACACCTGGCCCCGGTGCTGCGCGCATTCCCCCACCACATACACGTTCATGTCGTCCACGGATCTCATGTGGTTATCCACCACGATCGCCCGCTCCACCGTCAGCCCGGATCCGCGTGCGACTTCCACATTCGGCCTGATTCCGGCGGCAACCACCACCATGTCGCAGTCCAGCTGATCGCCATCCTTGAAGCGCAGCCCCGTCACCTGGTCCTCGCCCAGGATTTCCGCCGTGTTGCGCTGCAGATGGATCTTCACGCCCATCTTCTCCATCGTGGCGCGCAGCATCTTTCCGCCATCGCTATCCAGCTGCGCCGGCATCAGATGCGCGCCCAGATGCACCAGATGCACCTCGCAGCCATGGTTCATCAGCCCCCGCGCCGCCTCCAGCCCCAGCAGCCCCCCGCCGATCACCGCGGCGCGGCGGCTGCTCTTTGCCGTCGCAATGATACCGTCGCAATCATCGATGGTACGAAACCCGAACACGCCGGGCTTCATCTTGCCATCCAGCCCATTCAACCCCAGCATGGGCGGAATGAACGCCCGGCTTCCCGTTGCGATCAGCAGCACATCATAGGCTGCCACAATCCCGCTGGCCGTCCGCACCTTGCGCGACGCGCGGTCGATCTCCACCACCGGCGATCCCGCATGCAGCGTAATGCCATTCTCCGCATACCAGGGCAGCGGATTGATGTAGATCTCCGATGTATCCTGGATTCCGCACAAAATGTTGGAGAGCATGATCCGGTTGTAGTTGCCGTAGGGCTCGTCGCCGAACATGGTGATGTCGAACATCTCGCCACCGCCACGCGCCAGAACTTCCTCCACCGCGCGCGCGCCGGCCATGCCGTTGCCGACGACGATGAGCTTCTGCTTTGTCATGAGGCCGGCCTTTCAGAAGGAAGAAAGATCTTCTTTTTTGAAAAAAGAAGCAAAAAACTTTTGACTGTTGGTGCCCGCCTCGCCGGCAGCGCGCGCAAGGGGATAAAAGTTTTTTGGTTCTTTTTTTCAAAAAAGAACACTTCCTTAAATCTCAACAATCCCGATATCTACAATCGCCGTTCCGCTTACCCCCTCCGGCGCCCCCACAAACACTTCGATCACCGTCTCCGGCGGCAGATCCTCCACCACCGCCAGCGGCACGTGGCAGGCGCCGCCGGCCGCCACCGGAAACAACCGCATCGGCTTGCCATTCTGCATCAGCGCGAAAAACACCAGATCCGAGGCGGAATTTCCCCCGCGCAAATAGATCAATTGCGCCCGCTTATCCGCGGGCACGGTATACACCAGCGCCGTACTCAGCAGCGCCGGCGAGTCATAGCCCGCACCCTGAAAGCCGAAAACGCCTTGAAGAAAGCGCGGCGTGCTGTCGATCATGAAACCTCGCTGGAAACGGTTGCTTTCACCGGCTACAGTGCCATGCACAGCGCATGCCTTGTACGCGGCACAGGCGCTCGCCGCACAACCGCGCCACACAGCGCCCAAAATCTAGGCAGCGGCGCGAAATTCCGCCCAACTTCGCAACTCTGGCGCGACCGAAGGAAGAAGAAAGAAAGAGTCTTCTTTTTCTGAAGAAAAAGAAGCAAAAAGACTTTATCTATTGCAGCTTGTTCTACTCTGAAGCGCACGACGCAAGTCATTCACGGCGCTCGGCCAGTCACCGGGCGCGGGCTGGCGAAATTGGCGCAGCGTGGGGTACCACGGGTTGGCCTCCTGCGCGGGCGCCCAGCGCCAGTCGGCATCGAAGCGGTTGAGCAGCCACACCTCCGCGCCCAAGGCGCCTGCCAGATGCGCCACCGCCGTGTCCACCGTCACCACCACATCAAGGCACGCAATCAACGCGGCCGTATCGGCAAAATCACCGATCGCCGTGCTGAAATCATGCACCGTCAGCTCCGGCTTCCCACCCCGCACATCCGCCGCCGCCTCACCCGTCTGCAAGGAAACGAAACTGCATTCCGCCACCACACCCAACGGCGCCAGCATCGCCAACGGGATAGACTTCCGGACCTGCACCAGCCGGTTTACCAGCTCCGTGCGCAGCCCGCTGGTCCAGCACAGCCCCACACGCAAACCCTCAACACCAGCCAGCCTCTGCCGCCAGGCCGCCACATCGTCCTGCCGCGGCCGTAAATACGGCACACGCGACGGCACATCCGCCGGCACCGCCGTCCCGCACACGAACGGCAGGCTCATCGTTGGGCACTGCACATCCACCGCCGGCACCGAATCGCCACGCCGCACGATCTCCAGCGCCACCCCCGGCGGTCCCTCCAGGCTGCCGAACAACCGCACCAGCGGCCCCGGCACCTCGAACACGATGCCGCCCGCGCCATGTAGTTGCGACGCATACCGGCACATTTGCAGCGTATCGCCGAACCCCTGTTCCGCCACCAGCAGCAGCCGGCGCCCCGCCAGCGCCTCGCCGGTCCAGACCGGGATCTCCGCATGCCGCCGTGTGGCCGCCACTTCGGGGATCATCCAGCGCCACTGATCCTCCCGCCACCCCTCCGCCAGCCGCCCTTGCATCAGCAGCGCCGCCGAAAGGCAGATATGCAGCTGGGCCGGCGCCGGCGCCCATGTGATTGCCTGCCGCGCCACCTCCGCCGCTTCCTCTGCCCGGCCAGACGCGAGCAGCGCCATGGAAAGCGCGCCCGCCGCCCGATCATGGCGCGGCGCCCCCGCCAGCGCGCGGGCGTGGCACCGCACCGCCTCGGCCCACATCGCCATATCGGCGAACACCAGCCCCAGGTTGAACCATGCCGAGATCGCCCGCGAGTCGATTCGCAGGCATGCCTCCAGCCGTGCCCGCGCCTCTTCTGGCCGCCCCAGCTCACGCAGCGCCGTGCCCAGATTGCACAGCACGGCCGGATCGCCGGGCCCCAGCGAAAGCGCGATCTCCAGCGCCTCGCACGCCGCGCCCGGCTGCCCTATCAGCAGCGACACCGCCCCCGCGCGGCGATACAGCTCCACACTCCCCGGATCGGCCGCGATCCCATCGCGGCACGCCTCCAGCGCCTCCGCATACCGCCCCCGATCGATCAGGATATCCGCCCGCCGCAACAGCCGCGCCGCCAGCTTCCTATCCCGCTCCCGCGCCGTGCTCACCTGATCGTCACCCGCCCCTCCGGCAGCGGGTACCAAAGGCCAAAAGTTTTTTGGTTCTTTTTTTCAAAAAAGAACATTCTTCCTGTCTCTCTCACCAGCCCCCGCCGCCCTCACCCCCATCCGCACCACCGCTGTCAGCATCTCGCCCGGCGCCAGCACCACCAGCCCCTGATCGGCCACATCCTCCATCCGGTTGATTGCATCCGGCATGTTCGTCACCGGCTCAAGCCCCAGAAAATCCCGCCCCGCCGGCGTATACAGTTGCAGATGATCCAGCGGCGGCCCCGCCTCCAGCACCAGCGTCAGCCCATCCTCGGGCAACGCCACGCCTGCGCTGCCGCCCCAGCCGGCATAGCACGAATCGATCTCGATCGACCCCAACTGCTCGTCATCGGCAAACTCGTATACCCCCGCCACCGCCGCGCGCGCCGCCGGCAAACCGTCCACCCCCGGCATCCAAACCGTATCCGCATCAAACCGCAGCCGCGCCTGTGGCGTGCGCGCCACATACGGATGCAGCCCCAGCCCGGCAGGCCATGGCCGAGCGTCCGTGTTGCGCACCGATAGCGTGATTGTCACGCTATGCGGCCCCAGCTCGAACACCTGCTCGGCCAGATACGCGAACGGCCACTCCGCCGTGGCATCCCGCGACGGCACATTCTCCAGCACCATGCGCGCCCGCGCGTCGCCGCTCTCCACCACCGTCCAGGGCCGCATCCACCCATTCCCGTGGATCGTGTGCGGATGGTCCCCAAAATTCCGCGCCAGTTGGAAGTCCTGGCCGCCAAACGAGAACCGCCCCCACGCAATCCCGTTCGCGAACGGAATCAACGGATACGCCGCCACCGCTTGACCACGCTGCGCCAGCAGCCGCGGATCGATCACCGGGCGCAGCAGCTCCACCCCACGGAACGTGAAATACGCGATCGCCCCGCCGGTCTCCGGCGCCAGCCCCAACACCAGCTCGCCTGCGCGCAATTCCAAGCCCATGACGCGCAACCCCATGCGTTGAGCCCTTCTAGCGCCGCGCCTTCAACGCAGTTGCCAGCGTGCCGTCATCCAGCACATCCAGCGCCCCCCCGATCGGCACACCCTGCGCCACACGCGTCACCCGCACCCCGCTCGGCCGCAGCCGGTCAGTCAGCCAATGCGCCGTCGCCGCTCCATCCACGGTCGCGCTCAGCGCCAGGATCACCTCCTCCACCCCGCCGCCCTCGATGCGCGCCAGCAGCGGCGCCAGGCTCAAATCCTCCGGCCGCGTGCCCGATAGCGCGGAAAGCGTGCCGCCCAGAACATGATACACCCCGCCATGCACACGCGCCCGCTCCAGCGCCCATACATCGCCCACCCCCTCCACCACGCACACGATGCTCCTGTCCCGCCGCGCATCGCCACACACGCTGCACGGATCGCGGCTATCCAGATTGCCGCACTCGGAACAATGCTTCACCGCCCGCGCCGCCGCCGCCAAGGCCTGCGCCAGCGGCACCATGCGCGATTCCGGGTTCTCCAGCAGCTTCAGCACCAACCGCCGGGCGCTGCGCTGGCCCAAACCCGGCAATCGGGCGAAGATCTGGATCAAACCGTCGAGCTCGGGGCCACCCATTAGAAGGAAGAGTCTTCTTTCTTGAAAGAAAGAAGCAAAGAACTTTTACGAATTTGCATCCGGCTCAAAATGGCAGCTTCAGGCCGGGGGGCAATTGCATGCCGCCGGTGACGCGGGACATCTCTTCGGCCAAAAGTTCATCCAGCTTGCGGCGCGCGTCCACATGCGCGCTCACGATCAGATCCTCCAGCATCTCCACCTCGGTCGGATCCACCAGCTTCGGGTCGATCTTCATCCGCCGCATCTCGCCCTTGCCGCTCAGAGTCACGATCACCATCCCGGCGCCGGACTGCCCCTGCACCTCCATGGCCTCCACCTTGGCCTGCATCTCGGCCATCTTCGCCTGCATCTGCGAGGCCTGCTTCATCATCCCGGCCAGGTTCAGGTTCTTCATCGCTGCGTCTCCATCATGAAGCGTGGTTCCATCTCGATCGGCACATCCATAAGATCAGCCGGTTCCACCAGTTCGCTACCCTCGCCATCCTCCGGCGTAAACCCGGGTGTTCCCGGCTCGCCGAGGCTGATTTCCGCCGGCAGGCCGTAATCATCCACGCCCGGATCGCGCACCGCCTCGATCCGTGCGCCGGGGAACGCCTCCAGGATCGCCCGCACCAGCGGATGCTCGCTCGCCACCTCACGCCGCGCCTCATCCGCCCGGCTGCCCTGCTCGGCCAGAGTTGCCTCGCCGGCCTCCCGGCTCACCGCGATCGTCCACCGCGTGCCTGTCACCCGCAGCAGCAGCGCGCCCAGCTTGGCCGCCAGATCCCGCGGCGCATCGCCCTGCGGCCGCAACTCGATCACCGGCGGCGCAAATCGAACCAGGTGCACCGAATGCAGCAGATGCCCATGCAGCAGCACCTCCCGCTCCGCCGCCACCAGCGCCACCACCTCCCGAAAACTGCTCAACCGCGGCACAGCGGCCGGAACCGCGTCCAACGAGACGCCGCCCCCCACCACCATCGCCCGCGCCCCACCACCGGGCCCCGCCGGTGCAGGCGGCACGCCGCCGGCGCTGCCGCCACCGCCACCGCCCTGTAGCCGGCGCACCAGCTCGCCCGGCGGCGGCAGATCCGCCACATGGCACAGGCGTATCAGAACCATCTCCGCCGCCGCCCGCCGGTCCGGCGCCGCCTCCACCTCGCCCACACCCTTCAGCAGCATCTGCCAGGCCCGCGCCAGCACCGGCACGCTCACCGCATCGGCGAGCGCCGCCCCCCGCGTGCGCTCCGCCTCCGGCAATTCCTGGCTCCGGCGCAGCTCCGGCACCGATTTCAGCCGCGACAGCGTATGCGTCAGCTCCAGCAGATCCCCCAGCAGCACGCCCAGATCCGCCCCCAGCGCATACGCGCGATCGGTAATCGCCAGCGCATCCGCCGGCCGCCCCCCCATCACCGCCTCCATCAGATCGAAGATCACCCCCCGATCCGCGATCCCCAACATCTCGGCCACGGAACCAGCCGTGACCGGCCCATCCCCGCTCCCTTGCGCAATCGCCTGGTCCAGCAGTGAAAGCCCATCGCGCACCGAGCCGTCCGCCGCCCGCGCGATCGCCGCCAGCGCCTCGCCCTCGATCGCCACCGCCTCCGCCGCCGCGATCTTGGCGTAATGCGCCGCCAGCATCGCCACGGGGATCCGCCGCAGATCGAACCTCTGGCACCGCGAGAGCACCGTCACCGGCACCTTGCGTATCTCGGTCGTCGCGAACACGAACTTCACATGCGGCGGCGGCTCCTCCAGCGTCTTCAGCAGCGCGTTGAACGCGTTGCGCGAAAGCATGTGAACTTCATCGACAATAAAAACCTTCGTCCGGGCCTGCATCGGCCGGAAGCGGGTGGCTTCGATGATCTCGCGCACATCATCCACGCCGGTGCGGCTGGCCGCATCCATCTCCACCACGTCCGGATGCCGGTCCGCCAGGATCGCCCGGCAATTGTCGCATACCCCGCATGGATCGGGCGTCGGCCCGCCCGTGCCATCCGCCCCGATACAGTTCAGCGCCCGCGCGATGATGCGCGCGGTCGTGGTTTTCCCCACGCCGCGAACGCCGGTCAGCATGAAGGCATGCGCGATCCGGTTGAGCGCGAAGGCGTTGCGCAGGATGCGCACCATGGCATCCTGCCCGATCAGATCATCGAACGTCGTTGGCCGGTATTTGCGCGCCAGCACCCGATACGGCGTGGCTTGCGTGGCCACGGCAACCGGCGCCGCGGCACGGGACAGCCTGGGTTCCGGATCGCCGAACAACCCCGGCCCCTCTGGCACCGGCGGCAGCAGATCCTCATCCAGGCTATCAGGCATGCTGGCGGGTGAGCCCCTCGGCCGCCGGCGCGGCTAGATGTGGTGGGAGGCCAACAAACGACCCGTGCGTTGACCCACTGCGGCTGCTTCCTTCCGGACCTGACCGGGTTGGCGGGGCACCCGTCCGCCGCCGACCTCCCGGCGGGAATATTGTCTGCCGCGCGCCTAGGCGCAAGGGCGCGAGGAAGTTCTTCTTTTTTGAAAAAAAGAAGCAAAAAGCTTTTGCCCATGGCGTACGCTTCCGGCGAGTCCGCGACAGCACGCCAAAAGTTTTTTGGTTCTTTTTTTCAAAAAAGAACATCTTCTTCGCGCGTTAGCGCCCCGGGCCACGCATTACGGGGCGTATATCCTTGCCAGCAGCCGCGCGCCCAGGCGTTTCTTGAAGTGCGTGGGTTCCCAGAACCAGATGGTCTGCGTGGTTCGGTCGCCCGGCGGGGGGACGGGATCGGTGGAGAACTGGTCGTCACCGAGAAAATCGAAAAGGCGCACGCCGGGGGCGCTTGCGGCCAGGCGGGCGAGGGCGGATTTGGCGGCGAGGATGCGGGGCCACAGGCCGGCGCGGGTGACGATGGTGAGGTAGTCCGCGTGGTAGGGGGCGACAGCCAGGGTCAGTGCCGCGCCATGCGCGCGGCAGATCGCGATCATGGCGGCGATCAAGTCCAGCCGGTGGGCGCCGGCATCGGGGTGGTCGCGTAGATAGGCGGTGAGGCGGGCAAAGCGGATGGTGAGTTCGGCGTCCTTGGCGGCGAAGAGGGCGCGCTCGCCGGTTGCGGCGACTTCGGCCTGAAGACCACCCTCGCCGGTGGCGCCGTCATCGGCAAGGTCCGCGATGGCGGTGCGGCCCTGGGCGGCGATGGTGACGAGGCTGGCATGCAGGGCGTCCATCGAGAGGGTGGCCAAGAGCAGATCGTTGATATCCTGGCTGGCGAAGGGAAGGGCGGCCGGCGGTGGCGGCAGATCGCCGGGCAGGGCCGGGAGCGGCGGGGCGAGAAGGGTCTGTATGTCGATCAGGATCAGCACGCGGTTTATGGGGGCGGCGGCGAGGTCCTGGCGCAGCAGGTCGAGGATGGTCTCCAGGCCGATGCCGGGCAGGCCGTGGTTGAAGGCGGGTCGGGCATCGGCGGGCCAGGCCGGGTCATGCGGGTCGAGCCCGATATCGGCTTTCGAATCGCCGAGGATTAGGCCGCGCCACTGGCGGCGTGGGAACAGATGAGATTTGGCAAGCGCGGTGTGGGTGTCGGCCTCGGGTTTGGCGGCGTTGAAGCCGGCGATACGGGGCGCGCCGGTCACGAGATAGGGGTCCACGGCGGCGTTGAAGCCGGCAATGAGCGCGAGGGTTGCCAGCGTAACGGCTAGCCATATGGCGATGAAGCGGAGGGGTTGCGGCGCCTGGGGACGAAAGCTCTTCTTTTCTGAAGAAAAGAAGCAAAAGACTTTTGACTGGCTGTCGCGGGGTCGCCGGAAATGCATCCTCAGAAATGCCAGTAGATGAAGTCGCTGAGGCGTCCCAGGCAGAGCACGCCCATCACCGTGAGGGCGGAGAGCGCCACGGCCCAGGCGGGGCGAGGCGACCAGGCCAGGCGGCGGATGGGCGCGGCCACCGTGCGGTGGCGGACGGCGCGGGGCGTGAAGCCCAAAGCGGGATCGTAGGCGGCGAGGAGTTCCAGGCTGTTGGGCAGCAGCAGGACGATGGCGAGCGAAATGACAATGCGGAGCCAGACCGCCAGGAAGTCCGCGGTGCCCCAAGCGGTCGCTGCGTGCAGGCCGAGCGGAGGGAGATGCTGCGCTGCCAGCGATAGCAGGCGCGGGGGCAAGGACAGCCCCGCGCTGCCCGCCATGCCGGCGAGGATTCGCAACCCGGTGGCGACGGACGCGGCGCGGAAGAAGATTTCCGCACAGAGCACGAAGAGGAAAGTGATCGCCCAGCCGGCCAGGCCGGCGGCCTCGGCGCGCGGGCCTGTCGCCGGCCACCGGTCCGGCTTCCAGGTGCGCCAGGCGTGGCAGACCACCAGGGCGGCGCCATGAAGCAGGCCGAAGACGAGAAACTGGTAGCCGGCACCGTGCCAGAGCCCGGAGAGGAACATGGTCAGCATCAGCGGGAAGGCGGCGGTGGTTGCGAATTCACGCGCGCTCATGCGGCGGCCGCGTCGTTGTTGACGCCCGCTTCGGGCGCGGGCGCGCATCAGGGCGAGGGTGACGGGGGTGAACACGTAGGCCGTGAGGAAGCGGGTGAGGGTCATGTGCCAGCGCGACCAGTACTCGATCACGTTAGGGGCCTTCAGCGGCGAATCGAAGTTGGGGGGCAGTTTGATGCCGAAGAGGCGGGCGCTGCCGATGGCCATGTCGGAATAGCCGGAGAAGTCGAAATAGAGCTGGAGCAGGTAGCCCAGCGATGCGGCCCAGGACTGCAATAGCGCGGGGTGGGCGCCGGCGGCGGCCTCCGCCCAGATGGGGTTGATGAGGGTGGCCAGCGGGTCGGCAAGCACGACCTTCTTGAATAGGCCGCCGAAAAAGAGGGTGAGGCCGACGGCGAAATCCTCGGCGCGCGGTTTGCCGTCAAGGGCTGCGAACTGGGGCATCAGTTCGCGGAAATGCACGATCGGGCCGGCGATGAGCTGCGGGAAGAAGAGAACAAACAGCGCGTAGTCCCGAAAATTCACCTCGGTGACGACGCCGGCGCGGACATCCACGAGAAGGGCGATCTTCTGGAAGGTGATGAAGGAGATGCCCAAAGGGAGGATGACCCGGTCCCAGATCAGGGATGCGCCGGTGACGTCGTTGGCAACGCTGACGAGAAAGGTGCTGTATTTGAAGTAGCCGAGAAAGGCGATGTTGAACGCGATGCCGGCCCAGAAGGCGATCCGGGCGGCGCGGGGGCGGACATCGTTGGTGCGGAGGATGAAGCAGACCAGGGCGAAGTTGATGGCGATCGAGGGCAGGATGATCAGCACGTTCGACGGCCGCCAACTGGCATAGAAGAACAGCGATGCGGCGATCAGGAAAGCCAGCGCGGCGGGCTTGTTGCGCGAAGCGATCGCGTAATAACCGACCATCGTGGCGGGAACAAACAGGAAGATGAAGGCGTAGGAGCTGAACAACATGGTGGTGCTGGGCAGGGAGTGTCGGAGCAGCTATAGTCGTTGCGGTAGAGGAAGAAAGTCCTCTTTTTTATAGGGCTGTTCCAAAACACCGGCGGCCCCGCCGCGAAACACGCCGCCCCTCACATGAACTGCCCCCGCAAAAACCCCAGTGCCGGCAATGGGCGCCACGCCTTGGGCACATCCGCCCGCCGGATCGGCGCCACGCTATATCGCGGGACAGGCTGTGTACTGCCACGCAGAAACCCCGTATAGGCCCGCACCTGCTGCTCCCGCCACTGGCGGTCCGCCAGCGCCGCCGACCGGTTCGGATAAATCTCCGCAATCCGGTCCGTCTTGCCCAGCGAGGCTACCACCGCCCACAGCGTGTCATCACGGGGTGCCGGAAGGCGGATGATATCGCTCATTGACCCCGCTTGGCTGCGCCCCGCTCAACCGGGGCTGCGTTAAACCGCCGCTCTTTACCCCAACTCACGCCTCACGCGACGGCCTTGCACCGCTCGTCCACACCCAGCGGCTCACTCTCGACAATTCCCTCGCCCTCGGCCACCACCGCCACACCCTCATGGCCACGCTGCTCCAGCGCGCTGTCGCGCATCGTCGTCAGCGCCGCCGCCACCTGGGCTAGCGTGTCACCATCGATCCCCTGGCACAAATTCTGCGCCAGTTCCTCCAGATTCATGTTGATCTCGCCCATCAGCGGCCGCGCCGCATCCGTCAGATGCAGCCGCCAGCAGCGCCGGTCATGCGGATCGGGCCGCCGCTCCACCATGCCGCGCGCCTCATGCCGATCGATCAGGCGTGCCACCGTGATGGGCTCAACCTCCAAAACCTCCGCCAACTCCTTCTGCAGCAGCCCCGGCTGCTGATCCAGCTTGACCAAAATCTGCCATTGCGCCCGCGTCATCCCATGCGCGCGGGCGCGCTTATCCGCCTCGGTCCGGATCAGCCGGGCCAGGGTTACGATGTTGGTCACCAGATCTCGGGTGCGGCTCAGTGTCACACTGCACACTAGGAATGGCGCTGCTCCGGAATCAAGCATGCATCAAGCCTTGACCCCCAGCCATGATCAACAAGCCCGGTATCCGGGCGCCGCACCCGGTTTGGCACCCAACCACCAATCCGCTACATCGCCACCATGTCCGCCACCAGCGCCCCCACCCTTGTTACCGGCGCCACCGGATTCGTCGGCTCCGCCGTCGCCCGCACCCTGCTCGCCCGCGGTCACACGCTCCGCCTTCTCGTCCGGCCCAACGCAGATCGCCGCAACATCGTCGGCCTGCCCGCAACCCTCGTGGAAGGCGACCTCACCAACCCCGCCTCGCTGGCCGCCGCCGCCGACGGCTGCCGCTATCTCTTCCACGTCGCCGCCGATTACCGCCTCTGGGTCCCCAACCCCGAAGCCATGCTCCAGGCCAACGTGGAAGGCACCCGCACCCTGCTGCTGGCCGCTCAATCCCGCGGCGTGGAACGCATGGTCTATTGCAGCTCCGTCGCCGCCCTGGGCCTCACGCCCGATGGCACGCCTGCCGACGAAACCACCCCGAACGACCCCAGCCACATCATCGGCACCTATAAACGCTCCAAATACCTCGCCGAACAGGCGGTGCTGGATCTGGTGCGCGACCACGCCATGCCAGTGGTCATCGTCAACCCCTCCACCCCGGTCGGCCCCCGCGACATCAAACCAACCCCCACCGGCAAAATGATCCGCGACGCCGCCCTCGGCCGCATGCCCGCCTACGTGGAAACCGGCCTCAATATCGTCCATGTGGACGACGTCGCCGAAGGCCACGCCCTGGCCCTCGAACACGGAACCATCGGGCAACGCTACATTCTCGGCGGTGAAGACTACACACTCGGCGCCCTCTTCGCCGCCGTCGCCCGCGCCGCCGGCCGAACCCCGCCGCGCATCAAACTCCCCACCTCCGCCCTGTTCCCCGTGGCCCTCGCCTGCGAAGCCCTAGCCCGCTTCGGCATAGAACCCGTCGTCACCCGGGAAACCCTGGCCATGTCCCGCCACAAAATGTTCTTCTCCAGCGCCAAAGCCCGCGCGGCCCTGCACTACGCGCCACGGCCCGCCACCCAGGCGATCGCGGACGCTGTCGCGTGGTTTCAAAGCAATGTGTAGGCGGCCCACAGCAGAACGGAAAAACAAAAGATTCTTCTTTTTTGAAAAAAAGAAGCAAAAAACTTTTGAGACTGGACCCGACACATGACGGCAATAACGGCGCTGTCATTGGCGATATGGATATACCTGCTGGCCGGACACGGTCGGTTTTGGCAGGCAGGGCCGATCCTCACCCCGACAAACCCTCAAACCCCCGCACCGGACGTCACCATCGTCGTACCGGCCCGCAACGAAGCCGAAACCATCCAGCGCGCCCTGCGCAGCCTGCTCGCGCAAGACTACCCCGGACGCTTCCGCGTCATCATGGTCGATGACCTCAGCTCCGATGGCACCGGCGCCCTGGCCCAGGCACTCAACGACCCCGCCCTCACCGTTCTGCGCGGCGCCGCCCACCCCCCAGGCTGGAGCGGCAAGCTCTGGGCGCTATCGCAAGGCATCCCCGCCACCTCCACCGGCCTGCTGCTGCTGACCGACGCCGATATCGAACACGCCCCCGCCCACCTCGCCACGCTGGTGGCAAAACTTCAGGCAGACCGCCTCGACATGGTCTCGGAAATGGTGGCCCTGAACTGCGAAAGCCCGGTCGAACACGCCCTCGTCCCCGCCTTCGTCTTCTTCTTCCAGCTCCTCTACCCCTTCGCCTGGGTCAATGACCCCGGAACCCCCACCGCCGCCGCGGCCGGCGGCACCGTGCTGATCCGCGCCGACTCGCTCGCCCGCAGCGGCGGCATCGCCGCCATCCGCTCCGCGCTGATCGACGACGTCACCCTCGCCCGCCGCATCAAGGCCACCGGCCGAATCTGGCTCGGCCACAGCACGCTCGCCACCAGCATCCGCCCCTACAAAACCCTGGGCGACGTCTGGCGCATGGTCGCCCGCTGCGCCTACGTTCAGCTCAACTACAATCCGTATCTGCTGGCTGGCACCGTGCTCGGCATGATCATCGTCTGGCTCATCCCACCCTTTGCCACCCTGTTCGTGCCTGGCCTGCCCCGCCTGCTCGGCCTGCTCGCCTGGATTGCGCTCAGCGCCTCCTACCTGCCCACACTGCGCCGCTTTGGCCTCAAACCCTGGTGGGCCGCGTGCCTGCCCCTCGTCGCCGCCTTCTACACCGCCGCCACGCTCGGCTCCGCGCTCGATCATTACCGCGGCCGCGGCGTCATCTGGAAACAACGGGCCTATCACGGATGAACGACGCACCCGTAACCAATGCTGAAAACGTCGAAGCCTGGTCCGGCAAGCACCGCGCTGCCGAGAATTTTCCGGTGGGCGTACTCATCCGCCCCAACCTGCGCCGCCACGTTCACGCCTTCTACGATTTCGCCCGCAACGCCGACGATATTGCCGATAGCCCCGCCCTCGTGCCGGACGACAAGCTCTGCCGCCTGGCCGTCATGCAATCCGTTCTGCTGAGCGAACGCGACAGCGGCTCGCCTTCCGCGCTGGCGCTTCGCGCCAGCCTCGCCGAAACCGGCACACCCCCCACCCACGCGCTCGACCTGCTGCACGCCTTCCGGCAGGACGCGACAAAAACCCGCTACGCGAGTTGGGACGAGCTGCTCGACTACTGCCGCTATTCCGCCATGCCGGTCGGCCGCCACGTCCTCGCCCTGCATGGCGAACCCGAAGCGACCAAGGCCCCATCGGACGCGCTCTGCGCTGTCCTGCAAATCCTCAACCACCTACAGGACATGGCGAAGGATCTCGCCCAACTCGACCGCTGCTACCTGCCCGCCGACATGCTCGCCGAAGCCGGCGCCACCATCGCCGACCTCCGCCGCCCTTCCGAGACGCCCGCGCTCCGCCGCGTCATCACCCGCCTTCTCGATCACTGCGACGCGCTAAACCAGGCAGGCGCCGCTCTCCCCCGCCACGTCCGCGACATCCGCCTCCGCCTGGAGACCGCCATCATCGCCCGGCTCTCCCGCCGCCTCGCCGCCCGCCTGCGCGCCGGCGACCCCCTCGCCACCCGCGTCAAACTCCGTCCCCTGGACGTCCTCACCTCCGTCCTACGCGCCCCTTTCCCATGACCCGACACCCAATAGGTAAAAGTTCTTTGCTTCTTTCTTTCAAGAAAGAAGAATCTTCTTTTCTGAAGAAAAGAAGCAAAAGACTTTTACCTGTTCGCCTTTACGCATGACTCGCCCACTTGGCGCCAGCCGCGCTGATCTGGCCGAGGTCGAGCGCGTCGTTCGCGCGTCGGGCACCTCCTTCTATCGCGGCATGCGGATTTTGCCGGCTGATCGCCGCACCGCCATGTATGCGATCTACGCCTTCTGCCGCCTGGTGGACGACATTGCCGACGAGCCGGCGCCCATGCCCGAAAAGCGCGCCGGCCTGGATGCCTGGCGCGCGCGCATCGCCGCGCTGGCCACCCCGCCCGCCGATGCCACGCAGGATGCCGCCATCACCCGCGTTCTCTCTCTTGCCGCCGAAAAATTCGCCCTCCGCGCCGCGGACCTCCACGCCATCATCGACGGCATGCAGATGGATGCGGAGACCATCATCGTGGCCCCGCCCTTCGACACGCTCGATCTGTATTGTGACCGTGTCGCCTCGGCGGTCGGCCGCCTCTCCGTCCGCGCCTTCGGCGACGCTTCGCCCGCGGCCGACGAGGTCGCCCACCATCTCGGCCGCGCCCTTCAGCTCACCAACATCCTGCGCGACCTCGGCGAGGATGCCGCGCGCGGCCGTCTTTATCTCCCCCGCGAATGGCTCGGCGATGCCGAGGTCCCTCTCGACCCCGAGGCCGCGCTGGCCAACCCTCACCTTGCCCAGGTCTGCGAGCGCACCGCCCGTAGCGCCCGCGCCCACTTCGCCTCCGCCCACGCCGCCATGGCCCGCTGCGACCGTCGCGCCATGAAGCCGGCCCGCCTCATGTCCGCCAGCTACAGCGCCATCCTCGATCGCCTGGAGCGCCGCGGCTTCTCCCGCCCCACCGAGCGCGTCAGCGTTCCCAAATGGCACAAGCTCCTCATCGCGCTGCGCTTCGCCCTGAGCTGAGCACCCCCAAAGCTCCACCCCTACCCTCTTATATCGCTTATACCGACTGCTACTTTTCCTATATGCTTATACTCATTTCTACCAACTTATACCGATATATAATTTATCCTAAAATGTTCCGCAAACATCGCTATAAATCTTATAGACATACGCATGGATCCCCTTGGGCTGATGCAAAAGCTTCTTGTTGCGACTAGTCAACTAAAATTAAACCATGCTATAACTTTTATAACCCCGTAGCTATCGTCCGTCCTCCACCATTATCCTCCCCAAAACCCGCTATAACCTCTATAACCCGTTATCCATGGACCCCGTCCGCAACCCCTACGCCCCGGGCGCCGGCAACCCGCCCCCAGAGCTCGCCGGCCGCCTGGGCCTTCTCGACGACATCGAGATCGCGCTCCGCCGCATCGCGCTGGGCCGGCCCGCCCAAAGCGTCATCCTCACCGGCCTGCGCGGCGTCGGCAAAACCGTTCTTCTTGTCCGTATCGGCGCCATCGCAGAAGAGCTGGGCTACCGCACGCTCACCATGGAAGCGCATGATGGCCGCCACCTCGCCGATCTTCTCATCCCCGGCCTGCGCGCCGCCCTGCTGCAATTCAGCGCCATGGCCAAAGCCGCCGAGGCTGCCCGAAGCGGCCTCCGCGTGCTGAAAAGCTTCCTGCACGGCCTCAGTCTTAAGGTGAACGACGTGGAGCTCGCCCTCACCCTCGACCCGGAAACGGGTGCCGCCGACTCCGGCACCCTGGAGAACGACCTACCCGCCCTGCTCGTCGCCGTCGCCCAGGCCGCCCGCGCCGCCGATCGCCCCATGGCGTTGCTGCTCGACGAGCTGCAATACCTCTCAGCCGCCGAGTTCAGCGCCCTGATCATGGCCATGCACCGCGTCAGCCAGCTCAACCTGCCGCTGCTCTTTGCCGGCGCCGGCCTGCCGCAGCTCCCCGCCCTCGTTGGTCAATCTAAAACCTATGCGGAGCGCATGTTCCAGTTCCCCGCCATCGGCGCCCTCTGCCCGGAGGACGCCCGCATTGCCATCGCCAAGCCAGCCGAGGCAGAAGGCGCCAGCGTGGACCCCGACGCGCTCGACGAAATCATCCGCCTTACCGAAGGCTACCCTTATTTCATCCAGCAATGGTCCCACGACGCCTGGAACATCGCCACCGACCCCCGCATCACCCGGCAGGACGTGCTGAACGCCACCCCCACCACGCTGCGCATCCTGGACCGCGACTTCTTCCGCGTCCGATTCGAGCGTTGCAACGCCTACGAACGCCGCTACCTGCGCGCCCTGGCCGATCTCGGCCCCGGCCCCCACCGCTCCGGCGCCGTCGCCCGCCATCTGGGCGTCAAAACCACCAGCCTCGCCCCCGCCCGTGACAAACTCATCCGCAAAGGCATGATCTATGCCCCGCAATACGGCGACATCGCCTTCACCGTCCCCCTCTTCGACACGTACATGAAGCGCGCCGTGCCGGCAGACCCCCCATGAGTAAACGTTTTTTGCTTCTTTTTTTCAAAAAAGAAGAACCTTCCTTCTTTTCTGAAGAAAAGAAGCAAAAGACTTTTATCCTGACGCCTGCACCGCGGCCTCGGTAAGCTCACAGACATACGGGAAGGCCCGAACATTTGAGTCACGTCCATATTATCGGTGCAGGCCTGGCGGGCCTGGCGGCGGCGCTCGATCTCGCCGCTGCCGGCCGCGCCGTCACCCTCTATGAATCCGGCCCCACCTGCGGCGGACGCTGCCGCTCCTATTTCGACCGCGAACTCGGCACCCGGATCGATAATGGCAATCACCTTCTCCTCTCCGGCAACCGCGCCGCCATGCGCTATCTCACCCGCATCGGCACGCAAGACACACTCGGCGGACCCGCAACCCCGCTCTTCCCCTTCATCGACATCCCCTCCCGCCGCCGCTGGAACGTCCGCCCCAACCGCGGCCCCATCCCATGGTGGGTCTTCATCCCCAGCCGCGGCGTCCCCGGCGCTACCTTGCGCGACTACGCCAGCCTCCTGCGCCTACGCCGCGCATCGCCAGCAGACACCATCGCCGGCCTCCTCCCGCACACCGAACTCTACCGTAACCTGCTCGAACCGCTGGCCATCGCCGCCCTCAACACCCCACCCGAACACGGCAGCGCCCGCCTGCTATGGGCCGTGATGGCCGAATCCCTCGCCCGCGGCGGTGCCCACTGCATCCCGCGCTTCCCCAAGCTTGGCCTCTCCGAAAGCTTTATAGATCCGGCGCTGGCCTACCTCACCGTCCGCGGCGCCACCATTCGCACCAGCCAACGCATCGCTGCCCTGCAAACCGACGGCACGCACGCAACCGCCCTGCTCACCCCCGACGGACCCATCGCCCTGAACCCAACCGACCAGGTGATCCTTGCCGTCCCCGCCCCCGTCGCAGCAGCACTGCTCCCCGGCCTCACTGTCCCGGATGAATTCCAGGCCATCTTCAACCTGCACTTCAAATATGCGGCCGCCCCTACCGAAGCCGGCTTCATCGGCCTCATCGGCAGCCTGGCGGAATGGATCTTCATTAAGCCCGGTATCGTCTCCGTCACCATCTCGGCCGCCAACCGCCTGGCCGATCACGCGCCGGAAGAGCTTGCCCGGGCCATCTGGCCGGACATCTGCACAGCCCTCGACATCGTGGCGGAAATGCCCCCCTGGCGTGCCATTCGCGAGAAGCGGGCCACCTTTGCTGCAACTCCCGCGCAACAGCAGCGTCGTATTTCCGCCACAACCAATGTGCAGAACGTGACCGTCTCAGGAGATTGGACAGACACCGGCTTGCCCGCCACGATCGAAGGTGCAATCAGGTCAGGCTTTGTTGCGGCGCAAAAGCTTCTTGCGCCAGCAAATTGAGGCAAGCCTGTTACCAATCGTAAACCTATGCGGATGCCGAGACATGCCAAGTCGTAGACTCCCGGCCCGCGTAACGATCTAGATAGAGTATGCAGAGCGAAACCTTACCTACGCGTGATCCGCCGATAGACACCACCGCCCTGCAAGCCAGCATCGAGCGGGCTGCGGGAGCCTTGCGCGCGCGCCAGAACGGCGATGGCCATTGGCGATTCGAGCTGGAGGCGGACGCCACCATCCCCGCCGAATACATCCTGCTGGAGCATTATCTCGACCGGATCGACCCGGCCCTGCAGGCCCGTATCGGCATCTATCTCCGCGAAATCCAGGGCGATCACGGTGGCTGGCCTTTGTTCCACGCCGGCAAGTTCGATCTCTCGGCGAGCGTGAAAGCCTATTTCGCGCTGAAATGCCTAGGCGATTCGCCCGATGCGCCGCACATGGCCCGCGCGCGTGCCGCCATCCTGGCCGCCGGCGGCGCCGAACGCACCAACGTGTTCACCCGCATCCAGCTCGCTTTGTTCGGCGAGGTGCCGTGGCGGGCGATCCCCACCATGCCGGTGGAGATCATGCTTCTCCCCGAGTGGTTCTTCTTCCACCTGTCGAAGGTTTCATACTGGTCGCGCACCGTCATCGTGCCGCTGCTTGTGCTGATGGCCAGGCGCCCCCGCGCCATCAACCCGCACAACATCACGATCAGCGAGCTGTTCACCCGCCCGCCGCAGACCATCCGCGACTATATCCGCGGCCCCTACCGCAGCTACTGGGGCCACGCCTTCAAGGCACTGGATCTGGTACTCAAGCGTATCGAACCCCTCTTCCCCCGCGAAACCCGTGCCCGCGCCATCGGCCAGGCCGTCGCATTCGTCACCGAGCGCCTCAATGGCGAGGATGGCCTGGGCGCCATCTACCCCGCCATGGCCAACAGCGTGATGATGTTCGCCGCCCTTGGCTACGAACCCGCCCACCCCGATGCCGCATTGGCCTGGCTCTCCGTGCGCAAACTCATCGTGGACGATGGCGAGCGCGCCTATGTTCAGCCCTGTGTCTCCCCAATCTGGGACACAGCACTCGCCGGCGTCGCCATGGCCGAAGCCCAAACCGGCTGCGAACTCGGCCGCGCCCCCGTGGAAGCGGCCAGCGACTGGCTGGTGCAACGCCAGATCCTCGATGTGAAGGGCGACTGGGCCGTTCGCCGGCCAGATGTCGCGCCCGGCGGCTGGGCCTTCCAATACGCCAACGACCACTATCCCGATGTGGACGACACCGCCGTGGTCGGCATGCTGCTGGCCCGCAACGGCGACCCTGCGCACGACGACTCCATCGCCCGCGCGCGGGACTGGATCGTCGGCATGCAGAGCAGCGATGGCGGCTGGGGTGCCTTCGAGCCCGAGAACACCCACTCCTACCTCAACCACATTCCGTTTGCCGATCATGGCGCGCTGCTCGATCCCCCTACGGCGGATGTTACGGGCCGCTGCGTCGGCTTCCTCGCCCAGATCGGCATGCCCGCCGACCACCAGGTGATGCAGCGCGCCATCGCCTATCTGCGTCGCGAGCAAGAGAAGGATGGAAGCTGGTTCGGCCGCTGGGGCACCAACTACATTTATGGTACTTGGTCGGTGCTGAACGCACTGAACGCCGCCGGCATTGCCCCCGAGGATCCTTGCGTCAGCCGCGCTGCCGACTGGCTGATCTCCGTCCAGCGCGACGATGGCGGCTGGGGCGAGGACGAGGAGAGCTACGCCGACGCGCCGCACGGCCGCTATCGTGAAAGCACGCCCAGCCAGACCGCCTGGGCCGTCCTGGCCCTGATGGCGGCCGGCCGCGCCGAGCACAGCGCGGTTCGCCGCGGGATTGCCTGGCTGTCAGCCACCCAGAAGCCGGATGGCGAATGGGATGAACTCCCCTACACCGCCGTCGGCTTCCCCCGCGTATTCTATCTCAAATATCACGGCTATCGCCTGTTCTTTCCCCTCCTTGCCCTCAGCCGCTACCGTAACGTCATGCGCAGCAACCAGCGCCGCGTCGACTGGGGCATCTAACACGCCACGCTCAACCACAGGCGCGTACCTACCCGGCTAGGCGCCCAAACGATCAAAAGTTTTTTGCTTCTTTTTTTCAAAAAAGAAGAAAGACTCTTCTTTTCTGAAGAAAAGAAGCAAAAGACTTTTACCTGTGGCAGCCGACACACCAGCACCGTGTTCACCTTCATCGTGGGCCTTAAGGCCGAGGCAAACCTGCTCAGGCATCTTGGTGCCCCCGTATTCATCGGCGGCGGCACTGCCGAGGGTGCCGCTATCGCCACCGCCCGGGCCATCGCCTCCGCGCCCGCGGCCCTGATCAGCTTCGGCCTAGCCGGCGGCCTCTCGCCCACCGTCGCCCCTGGTGCGCTCGCCATCCCCCAAACCATCCTCTGGCGTGGCCAATCCTACCCCGCCGACCCCAGGCTCAACGCCGCCATCGGCGGCCCGACGATGCAAACCCTACTGGCAGGTGAAACGATCGCGGTCACTGCCGCGGACAAGACCGTTCTCCACCATGCAACTGGCGCCGAGGCCATCGACCTGGAGACCGGCCCGATGGCCGAGGCTGCCGCTGCGGCCGGGATTCCCTTCGCCACGCTGCGTGCCATTTGCGACTCCGCAGGAAGCGATCTCCCACCGGCTGCGCTGGCTGCGCTGAACGTCACCGGCGCCATCGCGCTGGCCCGTGTTCTGCGCTCCCTTGCTGCCCAACCGGCGCAACTCCCCGCCCTGCTTGCCCTGGCTCGCGACGCGGCCCTCGCGCGCCGGGCCCTCCAAGCGAGCGTCGCGCGGCTGCGCCGCCACCGGCCAACACCTTAGGCAGGTAGCACACTGGACAGCCGCATCCGCGAAATTCTGTCGCTGCCGAATGCCCGCCGCGGTAGCGTGCGCGGCACTTGGGCAGCCCACCAAGATGCAAACCGGTCGCTGCCTGTTTCCCTCGTTTGGCACGCGCCGCGACCCCATGTAGAAAGCCGCCCGGAAGCCGCGAGTCCGTGGCCCAACCCAGGCAAAACATACCTTGAGCGAACCCACAGACGATCCCGAGGGCACACAGCCGCCCCCGCCCCCAGGTGATACCCAGCCGGTGACGCTGGAGGAGGAGATGCAGCGCTCCTACCTCGCCTATGCCATGTCCGTGATCGTCAGCCGCGCGCTGCCGGACGCGCGTGACGGGCTGAAGCCCGTGCACCGCCGCATCCTGTTCGGCATGCACGAGGCCGGCTACACGCCGGATAAACCCTATCGCAAATCGGCCCGCATCGTCGGCGATGTGATGGGTAAATACCATCCGCATGGCGATGCCAGCATCTACGATGCGGCCGTGCGCATGGCGCAGCCCTTTTCCATCCGGGTGCCGCTGATCGACGGCCAGGGCAATTTCGGCAGCGTCGATGGCGATAGCCCGGCCGCGATGCGCTACACCGAAATGCGCCTGGCGAAATCCGCCACCTATCTGCTGGCGGATATCGACAAGGATACGGTCGATTTCATCCCGAACTACGATGAAAGCGAGCAGGAGCCGGTTGTTCTGCCGGCCGCCTACCCGAACCTGCTGATCAACGGCGCCGAGGGCATCGCGGTGGGCATGGCCACGCGCATCCCGCCGCACAACCCCGGCGAGATCATCGATGCCACGCTGGCGCTGATCGCCGATCCGGCCACCAGCCTGGACGAGCTGATGAAGATCGTGCCGGCGCCGGATTTCCCCACCGGCGGGCTGATCATCGGCCGCTCCGGCATCCGCAGCGCGTTCGAAACCGGCCGCGGATCCCTCACGTTGCGCGCGCGCTGCGAGTTTGAGGATATCCGCAAGGATCGCACCGCGATCATCATCACCGAACTGCCGTATCAGGTGAACAAGGCCACGCTTCAGGAGCGTATCGCCGAACTGGTGCGCGCCAAGCAGGTTGAAGGCATCTCGGATATTCGCGACGAGAGCGATCGCACCGGCATGCGCGTGGTGATCGAGCTGAAGCGCGATGCGACGCCCGAAGTGGTGCTGAACCAGCTGTTCCGCTTCACCAACATGCAGATCAGCTTCGGCTGCAACATGCTGGCGCTGGACCGTGGCCGGCCGCGCACCATGGGCCTTAAAGACCTGCTGATGTGCTTTGTAGACTTCCGCGAGGACGTGATCCTGCGGCGCAGCCGCTACGAACTCGCCCGCGCGCGCGAGCGGGCGCATCTGCTGGTGGGCCTGGCCATTGCGGTGGCCAATATCGACGAGGTGATCCGCATCATCCGCGCCAGCCCCGATGCGCCGGCGGCGCGCACGGCACTGATGGCGGTGGATTGGCCGGCCGGCGACGTGGCGCCGCTGCTGGCGCTGATCGACGATAGCGGCAACATCATTATCGGCGATCGTGTGCGGCTGACGGATGCGCAGGCGCGCGGCATTCTGGAACTGCGCCTGCAACGCCTGACCGGGCTGGAATCCGAAAAGATCAATGCCGAGCTGGGCGAAGTGGCAGCCAAGATCACCGAACTCCTCGACATCATCGCCAGCCGCCCACGCCGCATGGAGGTGATGCGCGATGAGCTGGTGAAGGTGCGCGAGGAAATCGCCACCCCGCGCCTGACCGCCATTGTTGATCACGCGGCCGACCAGGACGATGAAAGCCTGATCGAGCCGGGCCAGATGGTTGTCACCATCACGCGTGACGGGTTCATCAAGCGCACGCCGCTGGAAACCTATCGCGCGCAGAACCGTGGCGGCCGTGGGCGAACCGCGGCCGGCACGCGGGGCGACGACATCGTCAGCCGCAGTTTCAACGCCCACACGCATCAATGGGTGCTGTTCTTCTCCAGCGGCGGCAAGGCCTTCCGCGAAAAAGTCTGGCGCCTGCCTGAAGCCGCCCCCACCGCCAAGGGCCGCGCGCTGGTGAACCTGCTGCCCGAGCTGGGCTCCGACCAGGTGACCACGGTGCTGCCGCTGCCGCAGGATGAAGCGCTGTGGGAGAGCCTGCATCTGGTATTCGCCACCTCCAGCGGCACCGTGCGGCGCAACAAGCTCTCCGATTTCGGCCGTATCCGCACCAGCGGGCTGATCGCCATGAAGCTGGATGAGGGCGATCAGTTGATCGGGGTAGCCACCTGCCGCGATGGCGATGATGTGTTCCTGGCAACCCGGCTTGGCCGCTGCATCCGCTTCCAGATCACCGACGAGACACTGCGCGTGTTCGCCGGCCGGGAATCCGCCGGCGTGCGGGGTATCAAGCTGGCAGCCCATGACGAGGTGAACAGCCTGGCCGTGCTGCGCCATGTGGATACCACCAATGCCGAGCGCGCCGCCTATCTGCGCGCCATCGCCGCGCGCCGCCGCAATGCCGGCTATGAGGAGGAAGCCGCCGAGGTGGTGGCCGAGCCTGCCGCAGAGGCCGAGAACGGCACCGAGGAGGAGGCCGCGGACCTGACACTCTCCGCCGACCGGATGGTGGAGCTGGAGGGGGCCGAAGAGATTCTGCTGACCGTGACCAATGGCGGCTTCGGCAAACGGTCCAGCGCCTATGATTACCGGGTGACGGGGCGTGGCGGCCAGGGGATTACCAACATCATGCTGGCGCCGCGCAACGGCACGGAAGTTGTGGCCACCCTGCCGGTGCGCCGCGGCGACGATGTGATGCTCGTCACCGACGCCGGAAGGCTGATCCGGGTGCCCGCCGACCAGGTGCGCATCACCGCACGCCAGACCATGGGCGTGACCCTGTTCCGCCTCAGCGAGGGCGAACGCGTGACCAGCATCTTCCCTGTGCTGGAAGGGGCGGCCGTGACCGGTGAGGACCCTGGCGCCGACGAGCCAGGCGAGGGCCCTGGCACGGATCCCGGCAATGGCTAGGAAACCGCGGGCAGACCGTGTCGGGATCTATCCCGGCACGTTCGACCCCGTGACCAACGGCCATCTGGACATCATCGGCCGTGCCGCGCGCCTGGTGGACCGGCTGGTGATCGGGGTGGCGCAGAACAGCGGCAAGGGCCCGCTGTTTTCGCTGGCCGAGCGGGTGGAACTGGTGCGGGAGGAGTGCGCTGCCATCGCCGCACGCACCGGCACGCCGATCGCGGTTGCGAGTTTCGACACGCTGCTGATCAGCTTCGCGCGCGAGGCCGGCGCCTGCATGTTGATCCGCGGCCTGCGGGCGGTATCGGATTTCGATTATGAATTTCAGATGGCGGGCATGAATGCCAGGCTGGACGCCGAGATCGAGACGGTGTTTCTGATGGCCAGCGAGCACCACCAGTTCATTTCATCCCGGTTTGTGAAGGAAATCGCACGGCTGGGTGGCGACGTTTCCAGCTTCGTGCCCGCGCTGACACTGGCGCGGACGCTGGCGCGCGTGCGTCAGGATAAGGGAGGTATTTCAGATGCGTAGGCGTATTTTGGTGGCTTGCCTGGCGGCCGGCGCCGCGCTGGCCCCGGTAACGCTGCAATGGGCCGCGGCACAGCAGGATGTGCCGCCGGCCCCGCCACCGGTGCTGGACCCGCAGAACACCCTGTATATGGATTTGTCCTATGGCCGCGTGGTGATCCGGCTGCGGCCGGATCTGGCACCCAAGATGGTGGCGCGGGTGAAGCAGCTCACCCGCGAGGGGTTTTACGATGGCACGCCGTTCCACCGCGTGATCGAGGGGTTCATGGCGCAGGGCGGCGACCCGACCGGCACCGGCGAAGGCCACAGCAAATATCCCAACGTGCCGGCGGAGTTTACCGACCAGGCGCATTTTCTGCGCGGCACGGTGGGTGCGGCGCGCGGGCCGGATCAGGACAGCGCGAACAGCCAGTTCTTTATCATGTTCGCGCCGGGGCCTAGCCTGGATGGGGAGTACACTATCTTTGGTAATGTGGTCTCGGGGATGGAGTTTGTGGACAAGATCAAGCGGGGGGATCCCGATGACAATGGGAAGGTGACCGGGCCGGATAGGATCGTGCATATGCGTGTGATGGCGGACGTTAAGTAAGGCCAGGGGCTCTGCCCCTGGACCCCGCTGGGGACTCGTCCCCAGACCCCGGGCTTCGCCCCAGGACCCGGCACGGCCGGGGATCGGAGGGCGAAGCCGGGGTCTGGGGACGAGTCCCCAGCGGGGGTCCAGGGGGCAGAGCCCCCTGGCCTTTTTCTCTTTTGGAGTTTTCCATGGACCTCGAAAACACCCTCTTTTTGGACTTGACCACCGGCCGCGTGACCATCGAGCTCCGCCCCGACCTCGCCCCCAAGCATGTCGAACGCGTGAAGATGCTCGCCCGCGAGGGGTTCTACGACAACACGCCCTTTCATCGCGTGATCGAGGGTTTTATGGCCCAGGGCGGCGACCCCACCGGCACCGGCACCAGCGGCAGCAAATACGGCAACCTGCCGGCCGAATTCAGCCGCACCGCCCGCTTTGTGCGCGGCACCGTGGGTGCAGCCCGCACCGGCGACCCGAACAGCGCCAACAGCCAGTTCTACATCATGTTCGCCCCCGCCCCGCATCTGGACGGCCAGTACACCATCTGGGGCCAGGTGACCGAGGGCATGGAGCATATCGACAAGATCAAGCGCGGCAGCGGCGGCGGCGGCGTGGTTTCCAACCCCGACCGCATCGTGCACATGCGCGTGGCGGCCGACGTTCCCGCCGCCTGAGATTTCGCCTCACCTCAGCTGCGCGGTCCGCAGGCTTGACCTGCGGGCCGCCGTAGCCTTTTACACACCTCACCGAGCCCGTAGCTCAGTCGGTAGAGCACGAGACTTTTAATCTTGGGGTCGTGGGTTCGATTCCCACCGGGCTCACCAAATCCTCGTTTATCAGCGCGATCAGCGCGGCTGCGCGATGATCGGCGGTATGGTGGCGCAAAACACAAGCCCGTGCCGCTTCGCCTAGCGCGCGGTACCGCGCGCTAGGCCAATGCAATGCCGCAAGCACATCTTCGGCGCTGCCTGCGCAGAGAATCTCCGTGCCGATTTCGAAAATGCTGCCAAGTCCCTCCCAGGCATCGGAGATGATGGGTGTGGCGCAGGCGGCGGCCTCGAACAGCCGCACGCTCGGGCTATAGCCAGCGGCCACCATATCGGCGCGCGTGACGTTCAGCGTCCAGGCGAGGCTGGTATAGAATTCCGCGTGCTGATCGGGTGGCAAATGCTCGACCCGGTCCACATTGCTTGGCCAGGCGATCGAGGCTGGGTATTGCGGCCCTGCCACCACAAACCGAAGCCCCGGCGCGCGCCGGGCCGGCTCCAGGAGAAGCCGGTCCAGAACAGGCTGCCGATCCTCGCTATAGGTTCCGAGATATCCAAGGTGCCATCGCGGCTCCGTATGCGTATCGGCAGGGCGATACAGGGCCGGATCTACCGCGCAATACAGGGCGCGAGCCATCCGCGCCCCATAGCGCCGCTCCAGAACTTGCAAGGTTGGTCCACCGGTAAACGAGAGATACACGTCATAGAGCGGGATCGTATCGGCCGAGATATACGCGGCCTCGCCGCGCGCCAGCGCCGCCAGCGTCACCGGCGTATCGATGTCGTAGAACGCCAGCAAGCGTGCCCAGGGCCGCAGCATCCGGGCCGCCCGTATCGCATCCACCACATAGGAGCCGATGATCACAAAATCCGCCGCCGCGATCTCCGCGCGGAAATCCGCCAGATCCTCCACGCGATCATACAGCGCCAACCGACAAAAATCCGGATCAGGCAGATCGCGGTGCGCGGCATACCAGGGCCGGTCACACTCCAGGAACAGAATCGTATGGCCGCGCGCGGCCAGCGCCCGCAGCAGCGCGCGGTAGGTGGTGGCGTGGCCATTGCCCCATGATGAGCTGAGCGATAGCCCGATCACCACAATCCGCAAGGGCGCCTCACTCATGCGGCTTCCGTGTTACGGCTCTGCTGCATCTTATTCATCAGCACTTCATGCACCTGGGCAGCGCGCCTGGCATAGCTATGCTCCGCGAGGCACCTCTGTCGTGCGGCGCGCCCGATCGCGCGGGCACGCGCGGGGGTCAGCGCGCGCAGATGCTCGGCCACATCCGCCCCGTCGCGCGCCACAAGCACTTCGCTTTGCGGAGCAAGGAACATCTCGATCCCCTCCCACGCATCGGTGATCAGGCAGGCCCCGGCGCCCGCCGCTTCAAACACGCGCGTGGCGGGCGAGAACCCCACCTCAGCCATGCTGTCGCGCGCCACATTCAGCACCGCGAGCGCCGAGCAGTTCAGCGCATTATGATCCCGCGTGGGCACATGGCCGATGCGCAACACATTGTCCGGCATGGGCTTGTCGGCCCAGCCTGACCCACCCAGCAGAAACCGCTTCTGCGGCAAAACTGCCGCCGCCGCCAGAAAGAACGCCTCCACGCGCGCCTCGCGATCCGGCAACCGGTTGGCGAGAAAGCTTAAGTCCGCCGCGAACGCTTCCCGCGGCAACACCGGATAATGCGTGGCAGGATCAAGCCCGTTGTAAATCGGCACGCAATCCCGCGCACCCAATTCGCCATAGGCGGCCACCACCGGCGGGCCGCCGCCATAGGTGAGCACCAGATCCAACTGCGGCAGATGGCGCCGCAGCACATGATCGGGCGCGGCCCGCATCTCCGCCAGCGTTGCCGGCGCATCGACATCCCAGAAAATGCGCAGCGCACCCGGCCGTGCGGCCGCCAGCATGCCTGTCAATAATTCCGCATCGAACACGCCCACGCCGCTGGCCTTGATCACCACATCGGCCTGTGCGGCCTGCCCCACCACATCGGCAACGCCGGCGCGGGTGGCGGGGTACACCGCCACGCGCGCCCAGCCCGGCGGATCGATGTCCCGGTGGCTCTGCCGCTCAAAAGCGTCCGGCTCGAAAAAAGTGATGCTATGACCATGGGACGCGAGCGCCTTCAACAGCCCGCGATAATACGTCGCCGCACCGTTCCAGTAGGCGGAGAGCAGGCTGGATCCATAGAAGGCAATCTGCATCAGGCTGCCACCGCCGCACCGGTGATCCCAGCCACGATCGCCATCAACTCCCCCGCCCGCACATCGCAACTGTGGCAGGCGAGAATTCGCGCCAGGCCGCTTGCGGCCAATGCGCGGGCAAGCGCGCCATCATGCAGCACCGATCGCATATGTTTTTCCATCTCGTCGCCGTCATGCGCCACCAGAAAATCCAGCCCGGGCCGGAACAACCCCTCGCAATCCTCCCATGGCGCGCTGATCAGCGGAATCCCGCAGGCGAGCGCCTCGAACACGCGGATCGTCGGTATTCCCGGCAGCGCCTGGGTATAGAAACGTCGCGGCACATGCACGGTGAAGCAATGGCGCGCGAATGAAGCGGGCACGGCGGCGTTGGGCAGCCACCCGTGATACCGCGCGCCATACCGGCGCAGCATGGCCAAGGCCGCCTGCGGATAGCGCACGCCATGAATGTCCAGTGCTACGCCTGCACGTGCTGCCGGTGCCAGCAGGAAACTCTCAAGCTCCGCCTCCCGCTCGCCATCGCCCCAATTGCCGATCCATACCGCACCACTGCGCTCACACGCCCGCGCCGGCGGCCGGAAAACCGTGGTATCGGCCGCCTCGTGCCACACGAACACAAATCCGCGCCATCCCCAATCCTCATAGACCCGCGCAAGCGTTTGGCCAAAGGCCAGCACACCGTCATACAGTGAAAGATCGAACCGCCGTATCGCCTCCGGATCGCTCACCGCGCGATGATGCGTATCATGAAACAACAACGTGAACCGCCCCTGAAGCCGCGCCCGCCCGATGCGCGCAACCAGCGCGGGATCATTCCATTCATGCACAATAACCAGATCAGCTCCCTCGAGCGCCGCTTCGATATCGGCCTCGCTGGGATAAATATGGCTCACTAGACCTGGCACATCACCCGGCGGGCCGGCTTCAGCCATCAGGTTCTCGCGGCTCCAGCTCTGCGCCGGCTCCCACGCCACCGCCTGATGCCCGCGCGCGATGAGTGCGCGCAATATACCCCGCTGGAAATGCGCGTTGCCGTGATTCCAGCACGAGAGCAGGGAGTGCGTGAAGTAGATGATGCGCATCGTCAGAACGAGGGCAAAAGGAAGGAAGAGTCTTCTTTCTTGAAAGAAAGAAGCAAAGAACTTTTATTCATTTAGGCCGTCTCCAAGGCCAGGCGGTCGTGGAGGGCGGCGGTGGCCGTAACCATGGCATCGCGCGTGTAGAGGCGGGCACGGCGGCGGGCGCAGGCGCCCAGGCGGGCGCGCTCGTCGGAATCGGCCATCAGCCGCGTGAGCGTCTCCGCCCAGGCAGACTCATCCTCGGGCGGCACGAACACAGCCGCGTCGGACCACAACTCGGCAAACGTAGGAATATCCGCCAGAACCAGCGGCGTTGCCAATTGCGCGGCTTCCAATACAGCCAGGCCAAAAGGCTCATAGCGCGCGGGTGAGGCAAAAATCGCAGCGCGCGCCATCACAGCGCGCATGAAAACACCTGGCAGCGTACCCAGAAGATCCAGATCGCGTGCCGTGAAATCACCGCCCTGCGGCGCGCGCACCGGGCCAGCCGCGCGTATGGGGAAATCCACCAGGCACGCCGCGCGATCCAGCACACCCATGTTCTTCGCCGGATCCCATAGCCGGCCGGCCGCCAGCACAAAACCCTGCCGTGGCACGCCGCGGGGCGGATGATCCTCCAGCCCATTGGGGATGATCTCGATCGTGCGGCCCAGCCGGTGCACCTGGCGCAAGGCGCGGCCAAATGCGGCGCTGGGCGCGATCACCACATCGGCCGCTGCCAAGCCAGCCGCCGTGTTGGCCGCGTGCCAGGCGAAATCCGGCGGCATTGGCCCCTGCCGCACCGCATGCCACCAGGTGCCCATGCAGGAATGCGCCACCACCGCCACGGGGATCGGCCAGCGCAGGCAAGCAAGCGACGGCGCGTGCAGATGCGCGCTCGTGGCACCCGTGCTGGTGGCCAGCGCTATCAGGCCAGTGATGGTGGCATCGAGCGCCGCGCGGCTGCCTAAAACCCAATCCAGTTGAAACCCGGTTTCCACCAGCGTGCAGCCGGCGATAGCGCTCGCTTCATCACGCTGGCGTGCATCCGGCGCCGGCCCCAGCACCGCCAGCGTGCAGCGCGTGCCATGGGCGGCCAGGCCTTGCGCCAGGGCAATACAGTAGCGCCACACGCCGCCCACCGCATCGGTGGTGATCAACAGGCGTTTCGGCGGCGAGTGGTTCATGCCGGCAGGCACTCGGCTTCCAGCGCCGCCAGGGATTTCGGCGCGCCATCCTGGATGTCGGAAAACTTGTCGAACTGATCCAGGTAATGATCCAGCGCGCGCTCCCACGCGTCATCATCCGGGGCGCCCCATCTTGCGTGGTAGTCGGGGCTGCTGGGATAGGCGAACATCGGCACCGGATCGTTGGCCCAAACCCCATGCGCCTGAAGATGCTCGCGCCACGCATGAATGTCGCCGATATCGTCGCCGGGGGACTGGATCAGGTTGGCCTGCACGAAGGGTACGTGCCGGCGTGCCTGGATCAGCCGGTCTGTCAGATCCTGCGTGCTCATGCGGCAGGATTTGTCCAGCGCCGCGCGGCCCTCCTCGGTAAGGCTTTCCACGCCGGCCTCGATGGAAACACAGCCGGCGCGGCCGAGCAGTTCCAGCATCGCCGGCTTCCACAGATCGATCCGCGTCTGCATGCCGAAGGTGATGTGCCGCTCCACCAGCGCCTCCAGCAGCGCCGGCTGCGGCAGAAAAATCTCGTCGATGAAATACACGTAGCGCACCCCCTGATCCCGCAAGCCATCGATCTCCGCGATCAGCGCTTGCAAGTCCCGCCGGCGATAGGCATCGCGGAAGTCGATCTTGGCGCAAAAGCTGCAATGATACGGGCAGCCGCGCGATGCCTCCACTTCCGCGCCAGGGCCGGTGGGCGCGACATCGAAGCGGTGGTGATGGTGGTGGTGGGCCGCAATCCAGCCGTCCGGCCAGGCCAGCGCCGGCAGGCTGGCAAAGCGCGTGGCCTGGCTGGGGCCCGTGAGGTGCAGTTCGCCCAGCCGCAGCGTGGCCGCACCCGGCACATCGGTGCGCGGCCAGGCCGTGGCGAGCGCCAGTATGGCCTCCTCACACTCGCCACGGATCACCACATCGGCGCCCAGCTTGCGCAGCGTGGCGCCGGGCGTGGCCGATCCGTGCGGCCCTACCACAACAATCCTGCCACCGCGCCCATCGAGTGCGGCGATCATCTCGCGCGGCACACGCAGTTCCGGCGGCGCACAACGCCAGAACAGATAGCTCGGCGCGGTCGGCACCACGGTCATGGCGGGGGCGAAGGCCGCGATCTCCTCAGCAAGACCCGCCAGCGACGTGCCGCACAGATGCCCGTCACGCAACAGCACCTGGTGGCCGGCCCGTTCCAGCAGATGTTTGGCCGCACCCAGTTCCAGCGGCAAATGCGCCTCGCGGCAGCCGAAATAGATGCTGTTCTCGAAATGCCAGGGGGGATTGACCAGCGCCACCCTCACAGGGCCGCCCCCGCGCTCTGCATCGCCGCACCCGTACGGGCGCCGAAATGTTCCGCCAGACGCGCGATACCCCCGCGCCAGCCGAGCGGCGGTGCAAGGCCCAGCGCGCGCCGCGCCGCGCCGGCATCCGCCACGAAATAGCGCTGGTCCCCGGGGCGCCAGGCTGAGAAGGAAAGATCAATGGAGCTGCCGAGCAGCGATTCGATATGCGCAATCAGGTGCAGCAGGCTGATGGCATTGGCCGGGCCGCCGCCCAGATTGAAGGCGCGGCCGGCAATCTCGCCGATATGCCGCCAGGCGCCAATATAGGCGGCCACCGCATCCCCGACATGCAGCACATCGCGCACCTGCCGCCCGTCGCCATAGATGGTGATGGGTTCTCCGGCGATCGCCTTCAGCAGGAAATGCGCTACCCAGCCCTGATCCTCGGTGCCCAGCTGGCGTTCGCCATAAATGCAGCTCATGCGCAGCACCGCCGTGCGCAGGCCAAAGCTGCGCGCATAGTCCAGCACATATTGATCAGCCGCACCTTTGCTGCATCCATAGGGCGTGTGGAAACACAGCGGCCGCGTTTCGTCCACGCCGCGGGCGCGCAGGTCATGATCTTCCGGCAAATAGCAGTCCCCGTCGATTGTCAGGCCGATATCCGACAAATCGCCGTAAACCTTGTTGGTGCTGGCAAAGACCAGCGGTGCTGCCGGATTATGGCGCCGCAACGCCTCCAGCACCGCCAGCGTGCCCAGCGCGTTGACGTCGAAATCGGCCACCGGCTGTTCCATGCTGGTGGTCACGGCCACCTGGCCGGCGAGATGGAACACCGCCTCCGCCCCGCGCACGCAGTCCGCGATGGCGGCCTCGTCGCGCAGATCCGCCAGTGCCACACTGATCCTGGCGGGATGGCGGCGCGCGAGCCAGCGCAGGTTGCGCTCCACGCCCGCGCGCGCCAGCGCATCATACACCACCACCGTGTGTCCATCGGCGGCCAGCCTGTCCGCCAGATTGGCGCCGATGAAGCCGGCGCCGCCGGTAATCAGCACCGGCCGTGTGCCCACGATCGCCGGTGCCGGCATCCTGCGCGCCAGTGCCAGGATGTGTTCCGCGTTGGCGACACCGCCGGCCAGCAGCCGCGCCAGCAGTTTGGGCGCGCCTGCCTGATCAATAATGCCCACCCGTGCCGCCGCCGGACCAAGCGCGGCGGGATCGGCGTCGGTCAGGCCATGCCAGTAAAGTCGTTCAGCCGGTGCATGCAGCGCATCGACAAATTCCTGCACCTGCCTTGCATCATCATGGCGCCATGTGCTGTAGCCGGCTGCGGTGATCCAGATGGGCAGATCTGGGCAGGCCGCACGCACGGCCGCGATTCGCGCGGCCCAGTCGGCATCCGGTGCATGCGCGGCCCCGATATGATGTAGGCCGATCACATCGAAGGCGCCCGGAATACCTGCCTCGCCCAGCGCGCTGAGATGCCGCGGCGCGTCCACCGCCGCCAGCCCGAGCACCGCGGTCTTGCCCGCCGCGCGGATCGCGCCTGCCATCTCGCGCAGCTTATCTTGGTCAGTCACACCGTCCCAGCAGAGTTCCACCGAGTCCGTAATGACATCCCACGCCAACAGCAGTGCCGCGATCGCGCCTGCCTCATACGCGTGGGCAGAGAGGCTGAGCAGGACGTCCATCTTGGAAAACACAGCCGGCGGGGGCGTGGCTGGGCTGCCATGCATTGGCCCGGGTAGCGTGATGCGGATGCGGCTTAGTCCGAACGCGTACAAATACCGTATGGCGATGTTGGCCGCTTCATCATCCAGGGGTAGAGGTTCCGAAAAACCCAGGCGTGCGGCATAGGCGGCTTCGATCATGCCACCAGCCCATGGGTTTCCAGTTCGCGCCGTGCTTCGGCCACCCGGTCCACCGCCGTCTGGCGCGAGACCCAGTCGGCGATTTCGCCGAAGCTGTCGGCGAATCCGCGCCTCGGCTGGAAGCGCAGAACTCTTTCGGCCAGGCTGATATCGGCAAAGCAGTTGCGTATGTCGCCGATGCGGGCTTTGCCGGTGATCTCGGGTTGCAGGTCCGGCCGGCCCATGGCGGCGGCGAATTGTGTGGCGATTTCGGCCACATTCACGCTGCGCCCGCTGCCGATGTTGAATACGCCGCCATCGGCGGCTGGCTCGTCCAGCGCCTGCATGAAGGCGCTCGCGACATCTTCCACATGCACGAAATCGCGCCGTTGTTTGCCATCCTCGAACACCATCGGCCGCTGCCCGTTCAGCAGGCGGGAAGCGAAGATCGCCAGCACGCCGGTATAAGGATTGGAGAGTGCCTGTCCCGCGCCGTAGACGTTGAAAAGCCTCAGTGCGACAGCCTGCATCCCGTAGGCGCCGGCCATCGTCAATGTCAGCCGTTCCTGCACGTATTTCGAGATGGCATATACCGATGCCAGTACGGGCCGCTTTTCCTCAGGCGTGGCAACGGGGATCAGCGGTTCGCCTTGCGGACCCGGCGGGTTCCAACTGCCGTCTCCCACGCGCCTTACCGCATCGTCCACGATCCGGCCATCCTGGGTCACGTAGCGGCCTTCGCCGTAGATGCTCATGGAGGAAGCCACCACGATGCGTTCCACCCGGTGGCGGATCAGCGCCTGCAGCAGCACCGCGGTGCCGTGGTCGTTCACCGACACGTAGCGGTCGATCGCATACATGCTTTGTCCGACACCCACTTCCGCGGCCAGGTGCACCAGCTTGTCGGCGCCGCGCAGCGCCACGGCTACGGCATCGGGGTCACGCACGTCGCCGTTGATGAACTCCACGTGATCCAGGATTGGGTTAACCGGCTGCCCCGCAGGATGCACCTGGTCGATCAGGCTGTCCAGCACACGAACGTTATGGCCGGCCTTCAGGAGCGAAGAGACGACATACGTGCCGATAAACCCGGCGCCGCCGGTAACGAGGATGGTATCCGGCATAGGCCAGTCCGACAAGGTTGACGCTGCAAACGCCAACAATTCAGCCTGTACAATGTTCCCTCACACGTCCGTTACACATCACGCAAGCCGGGGTCAGACCTGCCCAAACAGGCAAAAGTTTTTTGCTTCTTTTTTTCAAAAAAGAAGAGTCTTCTTTCTCGGAAGAAAGAAGCAAAGACCTTTTACTCTTCTGGGATGATGGAAACCTTACCGTCTCGCTCTACGATCGCATACCGCACTTGTTCCAGGCGCCTGAGGCCTTGTTGCCGTACCGCTGTCATCACATCGTTTTCCAGCATACGCAGGTCGCGCATGCGTTGTTCATGCCAATGCCCGCGCTCATACACCACCACCGGGGTGCCATCCACCAGGCGGCCGAACCAGCTTGAGCGGCGCTTGAGGTCCGATACCACCACGTGCATCAGCCCGATCGCGAACGTGGCGCTGAAGGCAGCGGCGAAGGAATGATCATTGCCCAGCACGGCCGCCATCATGGCGCCGGCGAGCAGGAACAGCACCACCATGTCGAACGGCGCCATCATGCTCACCGTGCGCCGCCCGATCAGCCGCAGCGAGAACAGCAGCACCAGGTAAGCAACCGCGGCGCGGACGACAACGCTCATGGCACAACAACCTGTGTCCAGTGCACCGGCGGATTCGTGCCGAGTTGAGCGTGCTCGCCGATGATGCCGATCCCGCCTGGTTCCACCACAAGCCTCACATGCCCATCATGAGTACCGTGTGGCATCGCGAATGTCAGCCGCAAGCCATCTCCCGCGATATGCTCGGCGATCGGTTGCGGCAGGATACGCTCCAGCCCCATCGGCTCCACCAATTGAGTACTGACAAACACATCCACCGTGTCCAGCGGCGTATCGTTATTGATATGAAACGTAATCTGGGTGGAGGTGTTCACCCGCGCCACGGGTTCGTAATCCACTGCCAGGCCGGAATACGGCGCGCTGGCGGTGTGATGGCTGTAGGGGCCTCGGCCCATGAAACCCGCGGCGGCCGCCAGAACGAAGGCCAGCATGAAGATGCGGCCGACACGTTCGGCGATGCTCCAGCCATGTTCGAAGCGGGCGTCAAAGCCGACTTCCACGTCGTCGTTGACGGGATCGGCCCCTTGCGGCGCATGCTGCATGCGCGTGTCAGACCTGCTGGCTGGCGACCACGGTGCCGTTGGGGATCTGCATGTTATTCGGGGCGTGCTCGCACACCGAGGCCTCTACCAGCGCCGGGTCCTTCCATGGGTTTGGTCCCGGTGCATGGCCGGGGATTGTCGCTTCACCGTTGAGGAACTTGCCCGTGGCCAATCCGCGCGCCTCTTCCTCGTCGGCCGCGTTCACCCAGCATTCGCTGCGAAAGCGACTATTGTCCCAGGCCGCATCTTCCAGCGCCGCCACGCGGGGTTTGAGAAAGTAGATCGGCATTTTGCCACACTCCGGCTGATATATCCGCGCATCAGTGCCGCGGGCCGCGCCTCATACGCCGTCCGGGCACACGGGTTTCTTCAAGGGTCAGGCTGGATCAAACTGGGTTAAGGCAACTCGGCGCGATCAGGCCGAACCATCGCGCGGCGGGTCCGTTGGGGCGGGCTGCCTACAAACGAAGGAGCATTCCCATGTTTGAACACAGCCACAGCAGACAAGCCCAGGCCGGCCTCCGCAATCCGCTGACGGCCTACCCGCAGCCGAAGTTCAAGGAACAGCCGCAAGCAGCACCCGGCTTGGCGCAGGAGATGGATCCCAAGCCCGATCACGGCGAGGAGAGCTATCGCGGGTCCGGCAAGCTGCTGGGCCGCCGTGCCGTCATCACCGGCGCCGATAGCGGCATTGGCCGTGCGGCCGCCATCGCGTTTGCGCGCGAGGGCGCGGACATCGTTCTCAACTACCTTCCTTCCGAGCAGAAGGACGCCGACGAAGTCGTGGCCCTGGTGCGCGAGGCAGGCCGCCGCGCCATCGAGGCCCCCGGCGACATTTCGCATGAAGGCTTTTGTCGTCAGTTGATCGCGCGGGCGGAGGATGCGCTCGGCGGGATCGATATCCTGGTGAACGTGGCGGGCAAGCAGACCGCGGTGGAAGACATCGAAGAGCTGACCACCGAACAATTCGATGCCACCTTCCGCACCAACGTGCATGCCATGTTCTGGCTGTGCAAGGCTGCGATCCCCAAGATGCCGCCGGGTTCCACGATCATCAACACCACGTCGATCCAGGCCTACCAGCCGTCGCCCTCGCTACTGGACTACGCCTCCACCAAGGCCGCTATCGTCGCCTTCACGCACGGCCTGGCCAAGCAGGTGGCCAGCCGGGGCATCCGCGTCAACGCCGTTGCCCCCGGGCCGGTATGGACACCGCTTCAGCCCTCCGGCGGCCAGCCGCAGGAAAAGATCCCCGATTTCGGCGCCGTGGTGCCGCTCAAGCGTCCCGGCCAGCCGGTGGAGCTGGCGCCCATCTACGTGCTGCTCGCCGGACAGGAGAGCAGCTTTGTCACCGGCGAGGTCTATGGCGTTACCGGGGGTAATCACCTGCCGTGAGCAAAGCTCTTCTTTTCTGAAGAAAAGAAGCAAAAGACTTTTGTTCGGCTGTCGCGGCCTCGCCGGAAGCGCACGCCAAGTGGCAAAAGTTTTTTGGTTCTTTTTTTTAAAAAAGAACATCTTTCTTCACTAGAACTATGGCGGTGTGGGGTACACGTCGGTCTGCGTCAGCGGCACGGAGACCGGCGAGTCCTCTGATTCGGCGACCTTGGCGGCGATCATCCAGGCAAATGCGGTGATCTCAGCGCCAGTCAGATCCGGCGCAAGTGGGGCAGCCGCCCCACCATCCGGGATCGGCGCCACCACTTCCGGCGGCATCAGGCCCGCCGCAGCAGCATGAAGATGAGCACCACCAACAGAATGGTGCCCAAACCGATGCCACCATAACCGTAATGGCCGTAGCCCGCGCCGCCCCAGCCGCCGAAGGTGGCGCCAAGCCCGCCGCCGAACAGCAAGATAACGAGGATAATGAGGAGGATTAGGCCCATTGGTATGTTTCCATGCTGCTAGTAGACGTTCCGTTCCGAGACGTAAGCCGCCGGGAACCGGAAAGTTGCTAACCCGGCCCAATTCTCATTCAGTGGGGCGCGGAGGCAGGCGGCGGGCTCGCCCGCGGCAGCGATGGCGGGGCAGGTGGTGCAGCCGGCGGCTGCGGTACCCTCTCCTCATCATTCGATGCAATATCGATGATGAGCCTGTCACCAATCCGCCAGATATGGCTATTCATCCCGGCGGCGAGGCCAATAGCCGCCTGATTATCGCCGCCGGTGATCGAGAGTATCCGCGGGGGCAAACGCTGCATGCCCGGCACCTTGCCCACGCCAGGAAAAGTAAGGACAAGCAGGTCGCCAAGCTTGGTCGACCGGTAGCTGGTGCCGGGAGGCAACACGAACACCACACGGGTATAAGTGCCATGATCGCCGGCGCGCACCGTGATCGTGTCTGGCGTGGCCGGCTCCGACCCCGCGGGGGCAGGTGGCGCCGGCGTGGCCGCGGCCGCCGCCGCCTGGTGGGCATAGGCGGAGAACGGGAAAGCCAGGGGCGTGGCGATCAGCATTTGCCAGACCACGCGTGCGATCCGTGTAAGATTATGCACATCACACTCGTTCAGACTCGGGTGCGCATAGCTACCAGTGAACACGACCAAGACGGAAGCCGACCCGGAAGGACCACATGACCGAACAGCCGCATATCCTGCTCGTCGATCCAGCCCATTTCGACGTGAGCTATGTTATCAACCCCTGGATGAATCCCGGCGCCTGGGCTGCCGATCCCGCCGGCCAGGCGGCGCACGCGCGGGCCGGCTTCGCGGCTTTATGCGGCGCGCTGGAGGCCGCGGGCGCACGCGTGGACATCATCCCCGGCGTGGCCGGTCTGCCGGACATGGTGTTCCCCGCCAACGCCGCCGTGGTGCTGAACCGGCGCGCCCTGGTCGCCCGCTTCGCCCGCCCGGAACGCCAAGGCGAGGAGGCAGCCTATATGGCCGCCTTGCAGGATTTCGCGGCCCGCGGCGTGCTGGACGAGGTGGCGATCTTTCCGGACTCCTGCTTTCAGGAGGGTGCGGGCGATGCGATCTGGGACGCAACGCGCCAGCTTTTCTGGGCCGGCTACGGCCAGCGCTCCATCCTCGCCGCGACCGACCATCTGGCCGCATTTTTCGGCCAGCGCTTGGTACGGCTGGAGCTCGCGACCGACCGGTTCTATCACCTGGATACGTGCTTTTGCCCGCTCTCCGGCGGCGAGGTGCTGTTGTATCCCCCGGCCTTCACGCCGGACTCCCTCGCCCGCATCCATGCCGAGGTGCCGCCCGGGCTGCGCCTGGAAGCCAGCGCCGAGGATGCGGCCGCCTTCTGCGTGAATGCGGTGAACCTCGGCCGCACCGTGGTCATGGCACGTGCCCCAACCCATGTGCGCGAGCTGCTGGAGGCGCGAGGGTATCAGGTGGTGGATGTGGACCTTGACCCCTTCATCCTCTCCGGCGGCGGCGCCTATTGCATGACTCTGCGGCTGGATCGGAAAAGTCTCTAGTCCGCCCCGTGCGCCGGGCGGCGCCATCTGGCAAAACAGGCGGCAACCGTAGCAAGCGGCACGTCGCGCCGTGCGCCCATGTGGAGTGCCGGCCCAGGGTCTTGTATAGCAACGTGGTGGGCGCACCTGCGTCCAGTCACCCCGGACAAGCGGCCATCGACCCCTGACCCCAGATACAGAACCCTTCACCGATACGGCGTTCGTCTCCCGCCTGCAAAAGCTCATCTCGATGCTCGGCTCCGAGCAGCCGGGCGAGGCGGAGGCCGCGCGCCGCAAGCTGCTCGACCATCTCGGCCATCATCGCCTCTCGCTGACCGACGTCGCCATGCGGCTGCGCGAGGGTACACCGCGCAACGCCTCCTTCACCCAGGGCGCCCGCGAGATCAGCCTGGAGCGCCAGCTCAGCATCGCGCGCGCCGCCCGCCAGGAAGCCGAAGCCGACGCGCAGCTCGCCCAGCGCCGCGCCGCCGACATGCAATTCGCGCTGCAACAGGCCGCCTTCGATGTCGGCCGCGCCCTGCAAGGCCAGGCCCGGGCTCGCACCGTCGCGGCCCTCGGCTGGGCCGCCGCCGCCGGCGCCGTGCTCGTGGCGGTTGCCCTGCAACTGCGGCTTCCCCCGGATCACGCACCCGCCGTGGTCGATCAGACCACCACCATTACCGCCAAATCCGCCATGCTCGGGCCGGTCAGCCCCGGCGCCGGCGATCCATCCATGCGCCTGGCCCCCGGCGAGCATTACGGCGTGGCCCTGGTGCAGGATCTGCCTGTGCGCATGAACCCCAATGACGACGCCGAAGTGCGCGCCTTCCTCAACCGCGGCATGCGCGTGGTGATCCAGCAGCAGGTACGCGTCGGCCTGCAAACCTGGCTCCTGATTCGCAGCGTCACTGGCAGCGGCTGGGTCCGGGGCGGGGACATTTTGCATTAGTCATATTGGCATCGTGGCCCGCATCGCTCTTCGGCGATGCGGGAACTCTACGGTCACCCCGCACGAGATCTGGACGGCATCATCCCCTACGCCCCCAGGGCCACCAGCTTCTGCGCCATCGCCGCCGGCGCCAGGCTGTCATCCAGCAGCCCCACGAAATGCCCGTCCGGCGCCATCACATAAATGATGGAGCTGTGGTCCATCGCGTAATCGCCACCCTTCAGCGCATGCCGCGCCGCATACACGTGGTAGCTGCTCTCCACCGGCGCCAGCGCCGCCGGGCTGCCAGTCAGCCCGATGAACTCCGGCCCGAACGCCTTCACATAGGATCCGATCACCGGCGGCGTATCCCGCCCCGGATCCACGGAAATGAACAGCACCCGAATGTCGCGCCGCTGGCCCGGCGTCAGCTTGTCCATCGCCGCGCCGATCGTGCTCAGCGTCGTCGGGCAAGCATCCGGGCAATGCGTATAGCCAAAATAGACCAGCTTCCACAGCCCGGCGTAGCTGCGGTCCGTCACCGCATGCCCATCGCCATCGGTCAGCGCGAAAGGCCCGCCAATCTGTATCGCCGCCGGCGGCGCCATCCGGGGCAGCAAAGCCGCCGCCGCCAGCCCCAGCACCACAACCGACCCGGCCGCCAATGCCACCAGCCCAGGCTTCATCGCCATCACCCCTGCGGCCCTGTCGCGGTAATCTTCTCCACCGGCACCTGCGCATGCACCGTGCCCGCCTTCTCGAACGTCAGATCAATGCCGATCATGCTACCCGCCGCGAGCGGATGCTTCAGACCCATCAGCATGATGTGCATGCCGTGCGGCGCGAACGTAACCGTCTTGCCGGGCGGCAGCGCAACCCCGTCCATGTCTTTCATGCTGGACATGCCGCCCATCTGCGTCGTCTCGTGCAGCATCGCCATGCCCGCATCCGGCGAGGAGACCGCCGTCAGCCGATCCGCCGTGGTGCTCGTCACCGAGAGATACACTGCCCCCTCATCCTGCCCCGGCGCCGTCGCCCGCGCCCACGCCCCGCTCACCTGCACCGCGGCCGCGGCCGGCAATACCACTCCCGCCGCCAGCAACAGTGCCGCAGCCGCAACCCGCATATTCGCCATGATCAGGTCCTCCGTCCGGGCGGGTTTATGATCCCATCAGCGGCGGAAGTGAAGTCAGGAAGGAAGGTCTTCTTTTTTGAAAAAAAGAAGCAAAAAACTTTTGCTTGTGCTGTCGCGGAGTCACCGGAATCGTACGCCATAGGTCAAAAGTTTTTTGGTTCTTTTTTTCAAAAAAGAACACTCTTCCTTCACGCTGCCACCGGCAACCGCGCAATCACCTTGTCCAGCGTAATCGGATAATCCCGCACCCTCACCCCGCACGCGTTGTAAATCGCGTTCGCCACCGCCGCCCCCGCGCCGCAAATCCCCAGCTCACCCAGCCCCTTGCTCTTCAGCGGGTTTGTCTTGTTGTCCACCTCCTCGATGAACAGGGCATCGATCTGAGGAATATCCGCATGCACCGGCACGTGATACTCCGCCATGTCGTGATTGACGAAATAGCCGAAACGATCATCCATGATCATCGCTTCCTCCAGCGCCGCACCGACGCCGAAAACCATCCCGCCGATCGCCTGGCTGCGCGCGGTCTTGGCATTGAGGATGCGGCCGGCCGAGAACACACCCAGCATCCGCCGCAGCCGCGTCTCGCCGGTATCCATGTCCACCGCAACCTCGGCGAAATGCGCCCCGTAGGATTGCTGCGAGTATGCCTTCTTCATCTTGCCCGGCTCGATCCCGCCATCGGCCGAAATGTCGCCGGCGCGGGCCAGGCTCGCCAGAGATACCGTCTTGCCGCCGCCGCTGATGGTGCCGTCCGCGAACACGGCCTGGCCGGGATCTATTCCCGCTGCCTGCGCCAGCTTGTTGCGCAAAGTGCCGCACGCATCATACAGCGCGGACCCCGCACTGGCGGCACCGAACGAGCCGCCGGAGCCGGAGGACATCGGATAATCCGTGTCGCCCATGTCCACATGCACGCGATCCATCGGCAGACCCAGCATCTCGGCCGCAATCTGCGTCATGATCGTATACGTGCCTGTGCCGATATCCGTCATTGCCATCTTCGCCGTCGCCACGCCTTGCGCATCGATCCGAACGCTGGCCTTCGCCGGCTGCAACGGGTTGCCGCGCGTCGCCGCGGCCATGCCCATGCCGATCAGCCAGCGCCCCTGCCGCACCTGCCCCGGCTTCGGGTTCCGCCTGTTCCAGGCGAATTTTTCCGCGCCCATCTTCAGGCACCCCACCAGGTTGCGGGTGGAATACGGAATATGCTTCGTCGGATCCTCGCCCGGCTCGTTGCGCAGTCGCAACTCCACCGGATCGATCCGCAGCCTCTCGGCCAGTTCATCCATCGCGCATTCCAGCGCCAGCAGCCCCACCGCCTCGCCCGGCGCCCGCATCGAGGAGGCAACGGGGATATCCAGCGGCACCAGCCTGTGCCTCGTCTCACGGTTCGCCCCCGCATACAGGCTGCGGGTCTGTTCCGCCGCCGCCTCGTAATCGATCTGCCCGGTCAGGTTGCCGGATAATGCATCATGCCCGATCGCCAGGATGTGCCCCTGCGCATCGGTGCCAATCCGCACCCGCTGGATGGTATCGGAGCGGTGCGTCGTCACATGAAAAACCTGCTGCCGCGTCAGCGCCACTTTCACCGGCCGCCCGATCGCCTTCGCCCCCAGCGCCGCCAGCGTACACTCCGCGCTCAGCCACAGCTTGGCGCCGAACCCGCCGCCGATATACCGGCTGACGACGCGGATCTTCTCCTTCGGCATTTTCAGCGTGGCCGCAAGCGCTTCCTGCGTGCGGTTCGGCATCTGGTTCGCCGTGAACACCGTTAGCTTGTCGCCATCCCACATCGCCACTGTCGCATGCGGCTCCATCATCGTGTGCGACTGGAGGGGTGTGGTATATGTCACATCTATCTTGACTGGCGCTTTGGCGAACGCCGAGTCGAAATCGCCGGTGCTGGTGTCGGGCGGCGATCCCTGCTGTTCCACCGGCGTTTGCGCCGCGCCGATATTGCCCGCGATGCTGTGGGTGCCATGCGTTTGCTGATACGTCACCTTCACCAGATACGCCGCCGCCCGCGCCTGCTCGAACTGCTCCGCGATCACGAACGCCACCGGCTGCCCGTAATACGCCACCTCCGGCGAGTACAGCACCGGACACGCCTTGCGGTGCTGCCCGGTGCCCTGCGCCTGCACGTTCTGGAACGTCAGCACCTTGATCACGCCGGGTGACTGTTCCGCAGCACTGGTATCGATCCCGAGGATCTTGCCTTTCGCCACCGACGCGATCACCACAAACCCATACGCGGGCTTGCCCGCATCGCGCACTTCATAGGCATAAACGGCGGTGCCGGTCACCTTCAGCGAACCATCCACGCGATCCAGTGGTTGGCCGATGAGGCCGTTTTTCACGTCGTCGAGAACTGTGTTGCCGATCGGGGCGTTCATTTCGATCATGTCGTGTGGTCCTTTTTGTTCTTTTTTGAAAAAAAGAACCAAAAAACTTTTTTCCCTTTGCGCACGCTGCCGGCGAGCCCCGCACCAAGTGTCAAAAGTTTTTTGCTTCTTTTTTTCAAAAAAGAAGATTCTATACTTTTGTTGCCTCAGCCAGCACCGCCCTCAACGTGCGATGCGCCAGCGGAACCTTGAAGTCATTCCCGCCATACCCGCGCGCGCCGGCGAACGCCGTATCCGCCGCCGCCATGAACACCGCGTCTGACGGAGCTTCGCCCACCAGTTTTTCTTCCGCCGCCGGCACCCGCCATGGTTTATGCGCCAGCCCCCCGAACGCCAGCCGGGCCGCGCGAATCTTCCCATCCTGCACATCGACGACCGCCGCCACGGAAACCAGCGCGAACGCGTAGGACGCGCGATCGCGCACCTTGCGGTACACCTGCTTGCCGCCGACCGGCGGCGGCAGCACCACGGCGGTAATCATCTCGCCGGGCTGCAAATTCGTCTCGATCTGCGGCGTGGATCCCGGCAGGCGGTAGAATTCGGTCACCGGAATCCGCCGCGTGTGCCCGGCGCCATCGATGGTTTCCACGATTGCGCCCAGCGCCAGCATCGCCACCGCCATATCGGAGGGGTGGGTGGCGATGCAATCGTCGCTCGTGCCCAGGATCGCGTGGATGCGGTTATATCCGCCGATTGCCGCACAGCCCGTTCCAGGCGCACGCTTGTTGCACGGCCGGTTGATATCGTAAAAATAGTAGCAGCGCGTCCGTTGCAGCAGGTTTCCGCCGGTGGTCGCCTTGTTGCGCAACTGGTTGGTGGCGCCGGAGAGCAGCGCGCGGCTCAGCACCGGATATTTCACCCGCACGCGCGTATCGTTGGCCAGGTCCGTGTTCGTCACCAGCGTGCCGATCCGCAGCCCGCCCCCTGGAATGTCCTCGATTTTATCCAGCGGCAGCTTCGTCACATCGATCACATGCGCCGGCGTCGTCACTTGCAGCTTCATCAGATCCAGCAGATTGGTGCCGCCGGCGATGAACGTTGCATCCCGGTTCTCCAGCACCGCGCGCGCGGCCTCCCGCGGCGACGTGGCCCGTTCGAACGTGAACGCCCTCATGCCGCCTCTCCCGCAACTTCCCTGATCGCCGCGACAATGTTGGGATAGGCCGAGCACCGGCAGATATTGCCGCTCATCCGCTCGCGGATTTCCTCATCGGTCAGCCGCACGGGCCCGGACATGTCCGCCGTCACCACGCTCGGTGCCCCCGCGCGCAGCTCGGCAAGCATGCCCGCCGCCGAGCAGATCTGCCCGGGCGTACAGTACCCGCATTGAAAACCATCGTGTTTCAAGAAGGCCGCTTGCAAAGGATGTTCACGCCCCGGCTGCCCTAGCCCTTCGATGCTGGTGATGTGATCACCGTCATGCATCACCGCCAAAGTGAGGCAGGAATTGATCCGACGCCCGTTGAGCAGGATCGTGCAGGCGCCACATTGCCCATGATCGCAGCCTTTCTTCGATCCGGTCAGGCCCACATGCTCGCGCAGCATATCCAGCAGCGTTGTGCGCGTATCCAGGGCCAGCGTATGCGGCGCGCCGTTGATATGCAGCGTCACCGTCACCGGCGGCACGGAAGCATCCGGCAGATGGCGCAATGGCGCGCCGGCCGGCGCATCGGCCCGGGCCTGGCCTTCCCCCGCCACCAGCACAAGGGCCGCCACGGCCGCGCTCGTCTCCAGGATCTCGCGCCGCGTCGGCGCCAGGTCCTTAAGGTCCATACTCTCCACGCTCATCTCCGCCTGTCTCGCGAACAGCCAGAATGCACGCCAACGCAATCGGTTCACCGCGTTCGCTTCACAAGTCGGAGCCGCCCTTCGCACCCGCGCCCAGCCGTGCTTCATGGCGCCTCACGCGTGCACACCCAAACTGCCTCTGGCCAGGAGCCCGACCCCGTTTCATGAAGTTTGCCATCCCGGCGCTGATCATCATCGCCGTCATTCTCGTTTGTGCCTGCGCCTGGCTTTACACCCCCGACCGTCCCCGCGCCGTGCTGGAGGCCAAATATCTCGCCAGCCCCGCCGATTACCGCCGCGTCGCCGGCATCCGCCTGCATCTGCGCGACAGCGGGCCGCGCGATGCGCCCGCGATCGTCCTGCTGCACGGTTTCGGCTCCAGCCTGCAAACCTGGGATCCCTGGGCGGACAGCCTCTCCGCCACCTATCGCGTCGTCCGCTACGATCTGCCCGGCTTCGGCCTCACCGGCCCGGACCCGACCGGCGACTATTCCGATGCCCGCGCCATGGCGATCCTGCTTGCGCTGATGGATCAACTCGGCCTGAAGCGGGCCACGCTGATCGGCAACTCCATGGGCGGCAAGCTCGCCTGGCAATTCGCCGCCACCTATCCGGACCGCGTGGACAAGCTCGTGCTCATCTCCCCGGACGGCTTCGCCAGCCCCGGCTTCGACTACGGCCGCAAGCCGGACGTGCCATGGATGCTGAAGCTACTTCCCTACACGCTGCCCCGCGGAATGTTCCGCGCCAGCCTTTTACCCGCCTATGGCGATCCCAGTAACCTCACCGATGCCACCCTCACCCGCTACTACGACAACATGCTCGCTCCCGGCGACCGCGCCGCCATGATCACCCGGATGTCCCAGGTGCTCTTGCAGGACCCGCGCCCGCTGCTGGCCAGGATCCAGGCCCCCACGCTGCTTCTGTGGGGCGAGAAGGACGGCATGATCCCTTTCACCAACTCCGCCGACTACCTGCGCGACATCCCCCACGCGACGCTCGTGGCATTGCCGGGCCTGGGCCATGTGCCGTTCGAGGAGGCGCCTTCAGTGTCCCTGCCGCCGGTGCTCCACTTCCTGGCCGCGGTCCCGCCGCCGGGCTAGCCAGTGATGCCCTCCTGCCGCGCGTTAAGCCGCTTTTCACCCCGGCATGTCACATCTGTCGACGATCCATCGACAATGACAAGGCCAGCGTGTGAAGGGTGTCGTCTTCAGGGAATTCTTCAATTACATCGAGGCTCAGCATGGCGAGGAGATGCTGGACAATGTCATCGTCGCCAGCGATCTTCCAAATGGCGGCGCCTACACCAGTGTCGGCACCTATCCTTTCGATGAAATGCTCAGCCTGGTGCACAGCTACACGGCCGCCAGCTCCGGGTCGCAGGCTTGCGTGTTCGCCGGCTTCGGCAAACATTGCTTCCTGAACTGGCTCAGCTTCCTGCCTGAATTCTTCGCACCGAATCGCCATCTTTTCGACATACTCGAGCAGGTGAATGATTTTCACGAACGCGAGGTCCGCAAGCTCTATCCGGACGCGGAGCTTCCCACCTTCATCACGGAATCGCGTGGCGAGCACGACATGGTCATCGGCTACCACAGCGATAAGCATTTGCGGGATTTCGCGGTCGGGGTGATCCAGGGGGCGGCAACCCATTTGCGCATCGCCATAGACGTATCGGCCGAGAGAGCCGAGGATGCGGCCGGCCCCTATACACGCATTCACATACGGATGGCGGCCCCTGGAGGCCCAGCCTGAAAGCGCTGCCCCGTGGGCCATGACGACGCCGACCTAACCCGCCGGCTGGAGCGGCTGGAGCGGCTTGTCGGGCGGGAACGGGCAGCGCGGGCAGAGGCGGAACGGCTGCTCGAGAGCAAGAGTTTCGAGCTTTATGAGGTCAACCGCCGCCTCGTCGCCCTGAACGCGGATCTGGAAGCCCGCGTCCGCGCCCGTACCGAGGAGGTGGAGCAGCAGCGCCGCGCAGCCGAACGCATCAACCAACGTGTCAGCCTCGCCACCGCCAGTGGCCGCATCGGCATCTGGGAGCACGATATCGTCTCCGGCGTTCTGACGTGGGACGACCTGATGCTGGAGCTCTACGGCGTCACGCGGGTTGACAATATCGGGGTCTACCGCATGTGGTCCCAGCGGCTGCATCCCGAAGACCGCGCGATGGCCGAGCAGGCTATCAGCGACGCGGTCAATCACGGGCGCCCTTTCGACCACGAGTTCCGTGTTGTCTGGCCCGACGGGAGCATCCATCACCTGCGCGCCGCCGGCCACGTCACCCGCGATGCGGACGGCCGCCCCATGCAGGTGGTCGGCGTGAACTGGGATGTGACGGAGGCGCGGCAATTGGCGGCCGATCTGCGCGAGCAGGTCAGGCTGCAGGCGGAGACGGCCGAGCGCGAAATAGTCGCGAGATCGCAACGAGACGCCGCCGAGCGTGCGGCGCGCGCCAAGTCCGAATTCCTGGCCACCATGAGCCACGAAATCCGCTCGCCCATGAGCGCCCTGATGGGTGTGATCGATGTGCTGCGCGCCGAGTGCCTGGAGCCCGGCCAGCGGCGCCTGGCCGACATGGCGCACAGCTCCGCCTCCATGCTGCTCGCGGTGCTGAACGATGTTCTGGATTTCTCCAAGATCGAAGCCGGTGTCATGTCGGTCGAGTGCCGGCCGGTGGAACTGCGCCGCATGCTCGATGAAGTGGTTCAGCCGCATACCTTCGCGGCAGGCAAGAAGGGCCTTGCCTTCACGCTTTCCATCGACCCCGATGCCCCGGCCTGGCTGCTGACCGACAGCCTGCGCGTCAAGCAGATCATCGGAAACCTGCTCTCCAACGCTGTCAAATTCACCGGCGCTGGGGAGATTGCCGTCTCCGTCATCGTTGCGCGGGATGTCCCTTCACCCACACTTCGCATCGATGTGCGCGACACCGGCATCGGCATCGAGGCCGAGGCCCTCTCACGGCTTTTCCGCCCGTTCACCCAGGCTGACAGCTCCACAACCCGCATCTACGGCGGCACCGGCCTTGGCCTCGCGATTTCGAAAAAACTGGCTGAGCTGCTGCAAGGAACCCTGTCTGCCACCAGCGAGCCAGGCCTTGGCAGCATCTTCTCGCTGGATCTTCCGATCGCTGCCTGCGCCGGCCGGAATGAACGGACGGTGGAGCAATCCCAGCCATCACCGGCGATGGCTTATGCCGGCCGCCGTGCCCTGGTGGTTGATGACGACCCAACGATCCGATGGCTCTCGGAACGGCAACTGAAATCCCTCGGCTTCGTGGTCGACACGGCGCCCGATGGCGAGAACGGGCTGACGCGTTTCCTGGCCGGATCCTTCGACCTGGTTCTCACGGATTGCCATATGCCGCGCATGGATGGCGTGGCCTTGAGCGAGCGCATTCGCGCCGCCGAACGGCCCGCATGCCAGCGCGTACCGATCATCGGCGTCACCGCCGATGTCACCGAGGCGCAGCGCGAACGCTGCTTGGCCGCCGGCATGTCCGCACTGGCCATCAAGCCGCTCACCTTGCCGCATCTCTCCACCCTCGTCGCGCAGCAGTTCGCAGGTGCCGCCGCTCCACCCACCCCTGAAGCTGCGCCCAGCGCCCTGGTCTTCGACGACAGCATCTTCCTCTCGATCCTCGATCGGGGCGACCCCGCCGGTGCCGCGTGGCTGGGCGATTATCTGCAAACCGCGGCACGCGAACTCGCCACTCTGCAAGGCCTGCCCGCGGACATATCCGCCCTGCCCGATCTGGCCACCGTGTCGCACCGCCTGGCCGGCGCCTCCTACTCCGCGGGTGCCATGCGCACCGGGGATGCCGCCCGCGCCCTCGAACGCGCGGCAAAGGCAGCCGATATCGCCTCCATCCCCGCCCTGATCGCGAACACGGCAGCCAGCATCACCGCCGCGGAGGCTGCGATCAATGGCTTCCTGGCGGAGTGCGTGCCTGCATTGAACGAGTAATGCCAAACTCAGCGGTGCGATTGACCTTCACCAGATCCGTCATGGCGAGAAGCGGCGAAAATCCCGAAGCCACACGACGAACGCTTGCCATTTGTCTGAGGATCGCTTTGGCGCGAAGAGGCGGCTCGCGATGCCGTGGTGAATCGCAGACCGTCAACCTCAACACCGATTGGTATAAAAAGCCTCCTGTTTTACTCGACCATGATATTCAACACCACCCACCGCCCCCGCGATACATTAAACCCCTCCACCTGCGCCACATCCCGCGCCGTCACATTCAACGTCAGGCACGCCGCCTCGAACGCTGCCAAATCCCGGTCCGTCACCAGCACCAGGCTCGCCCGCCCCCGCGCCAGTGCCGCGGCCCCCGATGCCCCATCCGGCAACAGCAAAATATCCGTTCCCGCCAGAAACATCAGGCTCGGCTCCGCATACCCCACTACCGCCAGCCCGCGCCCCCGCGCATTCCATGCCGGCCACGCCCGCAGTGCCGCTTCAACGCGCGGTGCAATCCACAGCGCCGTGATGTGCGGCAACTCCAGTTGCAGCACCGCCGCATACATCGGCACCACCGCCACCACCGCCCATGCCACCCGCTTCTGCCACGCCAACAATGCCACCACCCCGGCCGCCAGCGCCCCCGGCACCCCCAGCCACCACGCCGCGTGCATCGCCACTGGCAACGCCACGGCACCACCGCCGATCACACAAGCCGCCGCCACCAAACCCAGCCGCCCCAATGCCACCGGCCAACGCGACCCTGGCCAAAGCCCGGGCGGCCGCCAGCCCCGCACCACGAACCAGGACGCCGCCAGAAACAGCGCCGGATACAACGGCAGCGTGTAATGCGGCAGCTTCGTCGGCACCGCTTCGAACACCAGCCACGCGGGCACCACCCAAGCGATCAGAAACCGCAACCCCGCCTCCCGCCGCGCGGCCCATGCCGCCGGCAAAGCCGCGATCACAGCCAGGCTCGCGGGGAACGCCAGCAGCGGCATCAGCAGCAGATGCAAGCCCGGAAAACCCCCATGCGTCTCCGATCCCCCGGCCAGCTTGCTGCCCAGATCGCCGCCCACCGCATCGCTGAAAAACCGCCCGCCCGTCGCCACCCCGATCGCCACGAACCACGGCAGCACCACCACCAGCATCAGCGGCACCCCCCAGCCCGCCCGCAGCGCCCGCAGCCATCCCGCGCGGCGCTCCCACACGCACAGCGTGGCCGCCGCCAGCCCCGCCACCATGGGCGCAATGGGTCCCTTGATCAGAATGCCCGCCCCCATCGCCAGCCAGAACACCCCCGCCTGCCAGCGCGCCACGCGCGCGCCCATCCAGGCCGTCGCCAGCACCGCCATGGCGATTGTCGTTGCCCCCAGCAGCGCCGCATCGGTCTTGGCGATGTGCGTCTCCACCGTCAGAATCACGCAGGAGGCCAGCATCGCCCCCGCCAGCCCCGCCACCCGCCGATCGCCCCACAGCGCCAGCCCCGCGTCGAACACCGCCAGCACGGCCAATATCCCGCCGAGCAGTGACGGCATCCGGTACGGCCAGATCGGATTGGCCAACCCGCCGCCGGCGGCTTCCACGAACGGCACCTGCAGCCAGTAAATCCCGATCGGCTTGCGGTTGCGCGGCTGCGTGCCGTTCATGATCCGCACGAAGTCGCCGCTTTGCACCATCTGCTTCGTCGCCTGCGCGAACCGGCTCTCGTCCCGATCCCCCGGCGGCAGGCTAAAAAACCCCGGCAGCCACAGCACCAGGCACAGAACAACCAGGTGCCACCGCCGGATGCCACCAGATGACGTCTCTTCCTCACGCATGGGCCGCGCCCTATCACGCTCGCCGGTCCTGCGCCATTAACGCGCCCATGGACCCCACCCGCCTGTTGGCCCTCTCCCTCCTGCGCGCCGTCTTCGAGCGTCACCGTCCCCTCGATGAAGCCCTCGACGCTTTACCCGCGGCCGACCCGCGCGACCGCGCCGCCGCCCACCGCATCGCCGCCACCGTGCTGCGCCGCGCCGGCACGCTGGATGCGGTTCTAGAACCGCACCTCAAGCGCTCCCCACCCGATGCCGTGCGCCTCATCCTCCGCCTCGGCGCCGCCCAGCTCCTGTTCCTGGAAACCCCCGCCCACGCCGCCGTCACCACCTCGGTGGAACTCGCCCGCGCCCAGAAACTCGCCCCCTTCGCCGGCCTGGTCAACGCCGTGCTCCGCCGCGTGGCCGAATCCGGTGCCGCCACCCTGCCCGAGCTGGACTCGCCGCGCCTGGATACCCCCGCCTGGCTCTGGGCCGCCTGGGGCCCCCGCGCCCGCGCCATCGCCACTGCCCACCAGCAGGAAGCGCCGCTGGACCTCACCTGCCTGCCCAATACACCTCCCCCCGACGGCCTGCATCTGCCCACCGGCTCCATCCGCCTGCCCCCCGGCACCCGCCTGGCCGACATCCCCGCCTTCACCGCCGGCCATGCCTGGGTACAGGATGCCGCCGCCGCGCTGCCCGCGCTGCTTCTCGCCGCCCGCCCCGGCGAGCGCATCGCCGATCTCTGCGCCGCCCCCGGCGGCAAAACCGCTCAGCTCGCCGCCGCCGGCGCCCACGTCACCGCCATCGAGTCCAACGAACGCCGTATCCCCCGACTGCGCGAAAACCTCGCCCGGCTTTCGCTATCCGTCGAGGTCATCCACGCCGACGCTACCGCCTGGCGCCCGCCCGCCCCGTTCGACGCCATCCTCCTCGATGCCCCCTGTTCCGCCACGGGCACCATCCGCCGCCACCCGGACATCCCCCACCTCAAGCGCGAAACCGACCTGCCGGCCCTCATCGCCGCGCAGGACCGCCTTGTCGAAGCCGCCGCCGCCATGCTCCGCCCAGGCGGCCGCCTCATCTACGCCGTCTGCTCCCTCCAGCCGGAGGAAGGCCCCGCCCGCGCCGAAGCCGCCGCCCGCTTCGGCCTTGTCCACGCCCCCTTCTCCGAAGCCGAACTCACCGCCATCCCGCAAGCCCGCACCGCACATGGCGACCTGAAAACCGACCCCGCCCTCTGGCCCGACATTGGCGGCCTCGATGGCTTCTTCGCCGCCCGCTTCACGAAAAAAGGTCTTCTTTTTTGAAAAAAAGAAGCAAAAAACTTTTGTTCATTCAGATACGTGGGGTGCGGACGTGTCGGGTTGTTGGGGAGGGCGGACAGATAAAAGTTTTTTGCTTCTTTTTTTCAAAAAAGAAGACCTTCCTTCCCATGCTTGCCCCCCGCCCCACCCCCCCTTAGAACCACCAGATGGTGAAACACTCCGTCATAATCGCGCCGAGTCTCCTGGCCGCCGACTTCGCCCACCTGGCCGACGAGGTCACCGCCATCGAGCGCGCCGGCGCCGACTGGCTGCATCTGGATGTGATGGACGGCCATTTCGTGCCCAACATCAGCTTCGGCCCGCCCATCCTCAAATCCCTTCGCCCCCTGACAAAACTGCCCTTCGACGTTCATCTGATGATCGCCCCCGCCGACCCTTACCTCGCCGCCTTCGCCGAGGCCGGCGCCGATCACATCCTCATCCACCCTGAAGCCGGCCCCCACCCCCACCGCTCGCTTCAGCACATCCGCGCCCTGGGCAAGAAAGCGGGCCTGGTGCTCAACCCCGGCACACCCCTGGCCCACGCCGAGACCATGCTGGACCTGCTGGACATCATCCTGGTGATGTCCGTGAACCCCGGCTTCGGCGGCCAGAAATTCATCGACAGCCAGCTCCCCCGCATCGCCGCCCTGCGCCGCATGATCGACGCGTCCGGCCGCGACATCCGCCTGGAAGTCGATGGCGGTATCGATGCCCGCACGGCGCCGCTCTGCATCGCCGCCGGCGCCGATACGTTCGTCGCCGGCACAGCCGTGTTCGGTGCCCCGGACTACGCCGCCGCCATCTCTGCCATCCGCGGCACCCCTTCTGTGCACGAACCGGCCGCGTGACCCCCGGCCAGGCCATCCGCCGTGTCCGCCTGCGCCTTGCCCGCCTGCCCACGCTCCGCATGGGCGTGCCGGATGCGCCCGCCGTGCCGGTGCGCGACCCCTGGCCAGGCGACCCCGCCCGCGGCGCGCGCCTGCTGAAAGGCGAACTCACCCTGGCCGGCGCCGTGCGTATCCTCAAACCCGGCGCCTGGGCCGATCCCGCCGGCCAGCCCGTGCTGCGCGCCCACGCCCATGGCTTTGCCTGGATGCGCGACCTGCGCGTGATCGGCACCGATGCCGCCCGCATGCGCGCCCGCGCCCTGGTGGGTGACTGGATCGACGCCGGCCACACCGATCCCATCGCCCAGCGCCCGGACGTGGCGGGCAACCGCATCGCCGCCTGGCTCGGCCATTACGATTTCTTCGCCGCTTCCGCTGATGATGAGTTCCGCCAGCGCATGATGTGGCGCCTGGTGCAGGATGCCCGGATCCTCTCCGCCGCCATGCCCGCCGAGGAGCAGGACGGCCGCGCCCTGACCGCCCTGAAAGGCCTCATCGCCGCGGCGATCGCCATCCCCGAACACGCCCCCTTCCTGCACCGCGCGCTGCGCTTCCTGCCGCAGGAAATCGGCCGCCAGATCCTGCCCGATGGCGGCCATATCGAACGCAGCCCCGCCGCCCACCTGGCCGCGCTGAAGGACCTCATCGAAATCCGCGCCCTGCTGCATGTCGGCGCGGCCGTGGCCCCCGGCGCCCTGGGTGCAGCCATCGACCGGCTTTCCCTGGCCCTGCGCACCCTGCGCCACGGCGATGGCGGCCTGGCTTTGTTCAACGGCACGCGTGACGAACCCACCAGCCTCATCGAACTTGTCCTCGGCCAGGCCGGCCGCGCCGGCCGCGCCCCCGCCGCCCTGCCCGATACCGGATTCCACCGCCTGCAAGCCGGCCGCACCGTGCTCATCGTCGATGCCGGCGCCCCGCCCGCCCCTGGGCAGGACCGCCTCTCCCACGCCGGCACCCTCAGCTTCGAACTCTCGCTTGGCCGCGAACGCCTGGTGGTAAACTGCGGCGCCGCCCCCATCGGCGCCACCGCCTGGACCGACGCCGCCCGCAGCACCGCCGCCCACTCCACCCTCACCATCGCCGATACCAGCTCATCGGAACTCAAACCTGCCGCACTCGGCCGCCGGCCGGAAAAACTCGGCGTCGAACGCCAGGAAGCCAACGGCGCCCACTGGCTGGAAGCCAGCCATGACGGTTGGAAAAAGCCCTTCGGCGCCATCCACCGCCGCCGCCTCTATGTCGCCGAATCCGGCGAGGACATCCGCGGCGAGGACGTGATCGAGGCCGCCACCCCGCAGCCCTTCACCATCCGCTTCCACCTGCACCCCGCCGTCATCGCCAACCTCCAGCAGGATGGTGAGGCCGTTCTTCTGCGCCTGCCCACCGGCGGCTGGCGCCTGCGGGCGGAGGGCGCGAAAGTCTCCCTGGAGGAAAGCATCTATCTTGGCGGCCCCGAGCCTCGCCGCACCGAGCAGGTCGTGCTGACCGGCCTGCAGGACGGGCCGCAGCATGTGAAATGGGCGATTACGAAGCTGGGGTAGCGGGAAAAAGAAAGATGTTCTTTTTTGAAAAAAAGAACCAAAAAACTTTTTGCCGATTGGGTGCGCTGCCGGAGAGGTTGGGACGGCTGGATCAAAGCTCAGCGCGAGGCCGCCTGCTGCTGCAATTGCCTCAGACGCGCGCGGATCGGGGCAAACGGCCCAAAACGGTGCTGTGCCGGCGAAAATCCGTCGATATAGGGGCCATAGGCTACGTCGGCAGGCTTTTCCAGGCGTTTGGGAAAATCCGCATCCAGGCCGGCCTTATGCGGCCGAGGCTGCGACAAGACATAGCCGGCGACGTCCCATGAGTCTTCGACGGTCAACACCGGACGATCCGCTCGCGCGCCGGGCGGCATATTGGCGTGGATGAAGCGGGCGGCGGCAGTGAGCCTGCCGAGCCCGGCGCCGTCATTGAAGCTTTGGGCGCCCCATAACGGTGGCGCCAGCGTCATGGTGAGCGCGCCTGGACGGGACAGGGTTCGTCCGGCGCCGTCGGCACCATGGCAGGCCGCGCAGACCCGGCCGAACACCTCCTTGCCACGGCCCGGATCGGCGGCGCGGTTGAGCTCGGGCAGCGTCTCCGCCGGCGCCGGACGAGGGGGCAAGGCCCCTAGCGACGAGATATAGGCGAGGAAGCCGGCCATCTCCGGGCCATCGGGCGGCAGCATCCTGCCGTTCATGCTCCGCGTCATGCATTCCTCGATCCGGTCGGCGAGCGTTACCACGCAACCGGAGCGGGCGCGGTAGACCGGGTAGTGGCGAACCGCCTCCGTCAATGGCAGGCCGCTCTGCAAAGTGCCCGCCGCGCGATGGCAACTTGCGCAGTCGAGCCCGTTGCCGCCATACCGCATCGATTGCGGGCCAGCCTGCGGGCCGATCAGCCTGTTCGTATGCCGCACCAGCTCCAGCCCGTAGCGGATAAGCGCCTCGCGTGTCTGCGCTGGCGCTGAACCATACCCTGCCGCGCCGCCCGCGCGATCCGCGCGGAGCAGGGTCAAGCAGATAAGTGCCGTGGCGGGCAGCAGGCACCGCAATTTCCGCAGACGCATCATCACCCGCCTGCCTCAAAGGGTCTTGTAGAGAATGCCGGCGGCGACCACGAATATGATCCCGGCGACGATACGCGCGAGCGCGTGCCTGCCGGCCACGGAAACACGCTGTGCGACCCAGACACCGCCGCTGCTGCCGATCCATCCGCCCCCCGAGAGCAGCAGCGCCACCAGCCACTTCACGTCCCCTGCGCCAGCATAGGCCAGGGCAGTGAACGAGGCGCACGCCGAAACCGAAATCAGCGAGGTGCCGACAGCGTTGATCAGCGGCATGCCGGTCGCCCGGATCAGTCCGGGCACGATCAGGAAACCGCCGCCGACGCCGAAGAAACCGGCCAGAGTGCCGGTGCACGCCGCATAGCCAAGGATGCGCCGCACCATCGGCTGGCGGTCGCCCTTCGTCTGTTGGGCCGGGCCGCGCTGGCGCAGGATCATGATGCCGGCCAGAACCATCAGAAGCGCGAACAGGAACAGTAATTTGGCGCTGTTGATCGACCTGCCGAGCGTCGCGCCGATTGCCGCGCCGACCACGCTGGCCGCGGCATAGAATATGCCACTGCGCCAGCGTATCGTCTGTCTGCGCGCGTGCTTGACCAGGCTCATCGCCGCGGTCAGCGCGACGGCGACCGCGCTGGTACCGACTGCCTCATGCACGTCGCGTATTTCGACAAGATAGATCAGCAGCGGCACCGCGAGCAGCGAGCCGCCGCCGCCGATCAACCCGAGCACGAAGCCCACGATAACACCAGCCAGGCACGCCAGCGGATACTGCATGATGCCATCCAGCGTTGTCAGGCCGCGCTCCGCCGGCGCCTCAACGGCACGCTCCGCTGCCCAGGAACCCCACCAGGTCACTGGCCGTCGCGGGCTGTCCGGCGATGGTCTGGTAAGCTTCGTTCGGGCAACTATTCGGCGGAACGATGCGTATGTCGCGCGGCAGTGCCGTTTCGCTCTCGCGTGGGGCGTAGTCGTCCGCCGAGGTGTCGGGAACATGATGCGCGCGGCGCTCGGCAGTGACGGTGATCCATTCCGTATCATCAGCCACGTGCAAGTCCACGCGCGCGCCGCGTGTGGGTGCCGGGGCGATCGGTGCCACGCCCTGCGCCGGCGTAAAGCTTTGCCCGCCATCCGCGTTGCTTGCAGCGGCCGGCGCCGGCCACACAACACAAGCCCCACACGTCGCGCCGATCAGGACCAGCGCGATGAACGCAACAGCATCGCGGCGCGCCGCGGTGCTGAGGATCGTTTCAACCATCGGCGATCATTCGTCGGACTTTGCATGAAATTCCACCGATGCCGGAATGACAGGCCGTATCTCCCGCGGCGGTTCCGACAATTCGAACCGGGCATCCTTTGGGTAGGTGGTGGCGTAGGTATCGACCGTGGCGATACCTGCCTGATCCGCCTTGATGACGGCATCGCCGGCGGCCGAGGAAACGCGGATGACCGCGGATGGCGAGGCGAAACTGACCTCGACCGCGGTGACATGGGGGGCGAGGAGCGCGAATACCCCGGCATAGGCCCGCACGCAGGCATTGGCCTGGGCAATCCAGGCCATCAACGTATCCGTGCCGAACGACGTGCCATGGAAATCGGCGACATAGACCTCCGGCCGGAACGTCAGATGCTCGCTCGCCGAAAGGCTGGTCAGAATAGGCGGATTACTCGCGAAGAGTTCCTGGTCGCGGGGAAACTGCATCACGCCGTCGGCCGAGAAGCCGAACTGCCTGTCGCCGCCGGGGGCCTTGATCACCAGTGTCGCGCGGCCAAGATCGATGGATTTCGAATTGGCAGAGGCGCGCAGGCGAAACTGGAAATGGCTTCGCTGATCCCCCGGCAGGCCATAGAACTTCTCGTAGAGCCCATAAACCTTGTCGTACTGGGACCAGTCGCGAAAACCAGGCGGCGACGGCGCGGCTTGCCCGCCGCGGACCGGGGCAAGCCCTACTAGGCATGTCAGCAGCGAGACGGTCCTCAATCTTTTGAGGTGATGCATGACGCGACCCAATCTCCCCAGCCTTATGGCTTGATATAACCAAATCCCTCACGAGCCTGCAGCCGCGCCAGCTCGCATACGCCGGAAGGGACGACCTGCACCCCCTGGATCACATCAGATGGGGCCAGCCCAAACTTGCCAAGCGAATTGCGGCATGCATCAAACACCACGCCACGATTCTGCAGCGCGCCGATCGCCGCGGCGAAATCTCCATTCGCGGCCGCGTTCCTTGGCCTCACCAGAAATCGTACGCCCTCGGAATGACCAAGGACAACGATGTGCACGCCCGGGCTCGCGTCAAGATGGTTCAGTACATATACGATCGCGCGCGTGGCTTGCTCATCGCCTTCGTCGACATGATACACGCAGCTGATCCCATTTCCCGGCGGGTCCGCCCTGCCGGCACGAGAAGACGCCAGAACCAGGCCTGAAGCAATCCATTGCCGTCTGCCAAACCAGGCCACCGGTTTTTCCCTTCCCGTTGCCGACGCAATCAGATCATCGCGGCTGATGCCCCGCAACTTCACCCGCGTTCCAGCGCCGCCAAATATGCGAGAGACGACATGGCGAGTCAACGCATGATGCCGAATTTTTCATACCGCCCTGATGCGTCACAAATCTGAAAATGATCTACCCCGCTTAAAAGATTTTTCGTTGCGTATGTTCATTTTGGTTTGACGCAGAGATCACCGCCCAACATGCTCGGTTGTGGAACATCCCTAGCACACAACCGCATGGGGTTCCTCCTTTGTTCTCCAATTGAGGTCGAGGTCAAAATGGACGCATCTTCCGAACTGACAAGTGCCGTGCTGGAGATTGTACCGGCAGATGAGATTACGCTGCAGGAGGTATGCCTGGAAGACCTGGAAATCCGCGAGGAAAACACCTTCTGCCTCTGCAATTACTCAGCTTGATTTCGCGCTATACGCGGCGGTTCATCTTCTGGTGCAACGCCGCGCGCGAAATTCCCCTCAGCCGCGATTCTCGGAGATAGAAAGTGGATCATCAAGACACAAATCGTACTCAGGTCATCGAATCGCCCTCCCTCTCCATGCTTGAGGAAGTCGATCTCCAGGAGCTGGAGCTGCGAGACGAGAATTTCGTCATCTGCATCTGCAGCACGAGCTTCTGACGACCTGACCGCCCGCCGACACGCCAGACAAGCGCCTGGCTGGCGTGGCTGTTATTCCGCGGCGGGCGGGCATTTTCGCTGATGCGAAGCCGCGCATGCTCTGCCGCCTGCGCTGGCCCGGCCTGGCCAGCCAAATCCCCAACCAGCCACAGAGCACCGCAGAGCCGATATGAATAAGCTCGACTTTGTGCATGCCACCGCGAACGCGATCTGCCTCGCCAGGAGCGACACCGGTGCCGCCTTACGGCAAGCGGCGAAATGGTCTCGTTTCAAGCGAACCATGGACCGCTGTGCCGAGAAGGGTTCAGTGCGCGGCCTGCAATGGACCGATGGGATCGAGGCGGATATCACCCCGGCCGCGACGCTATATATGTCGTTCCACTATGGCGCTTATCTGTGCTGCGTTGGCGCACTCGCCAGGCGGTTTCCCAACAAGCGTATCTACTGGATCATCAGCACCGAGAGCCGCCGGCAGGAATCCATTTTATTGCCGATTGCCGCCGATAGCGGTGTCGACCTTGCCTTCCTCAGCGGCGGTGCGAGCATGCTGCGCGGCCTGTATCGAGCGATCGCAGAGCAGGCGGTCATTTTTGTTCTTATCGATCTGCCCTGGGGCATCAACGATATTCGCGACCGCCGGTTCGCCGTCCCTGGCGGGGTGCTGCAGGCAAAGTCGCAACTGTTCAAACTCTGCGAGCGCGCCGGCCTCACGCCCCAGCTCCTTGTCGCCGACTACGCCGAGGACGAGGGATTGACCACGGTCCGCCATCACGGGCCATGCTCGCAGGACGCGGCCTTCGCCGTGCTCGCCGCCTATCTTGGGCGTAACATGTATTTGTGGGAAAGGCTGAACGAGTGCCACACCATGGCGGAATTCGACAGGACCGGTGCCTTCATCACCTTCGCAACGCCCGGCGGCAAGTTCCTGATGGAGGTCGACAGCCGCAAGATGTTTCGGCTGCCGCCGGGGCTGCGGACTTACCTCAGCGATTTCCGGCGCTACAGGCGCATGGGCGATGACGCAGCTTCGTCAGCCATCCTCGACAAGCTCAGGCTGGCCACGGGTCGCGATATCCGGGCAATTCTATGAGCCGATGATCCACCGCGTCGAGACGAGCGGTGACTCGCTGATCGTCATGACCCTTGATCGTCGCTTTTTTAGCCTCAACGCCAAGGGCGCCACACTGCTCTCTAGCGTTCGCGGCACAACTGAACTGCGCGGCAGCGATCCGTCGCACGCGGTGCTGATAGGCTTTTTTAAGAACTTCCTGGTCAAGAACGGCATCTACATGCCGGCCGTGGCGTCGTGCGCGCCGCAGGCGCGGCGGCGTGGACATTCGCTGCTGTTGCAGCGCGAGCTGCTGCCGGCCTCGCGTGTCACCGCCATCGCGGCCTGGCTGGTCCGCCGCGTACCGCCCGCCGTGGCGCTCGGCTGCATCGTTCTGGCCCTTGCCGCCATGCTATTTTACACGGCACATCATCCGCCTTCCGATGCGCTTGCCGCGCTCGCCCATCGGTCGGCGCCCCAATGGCTTGCCGTGGCCGCGCTACTGCTCTGCGGCGCCCTGGTGCATGAGTTCGGGCACGCCATCATTTGTACCAAGCTGGCCGGCTCGACCGGCGGGATGGGGTACGGGTTCTATGCCATCTACCCTGCGTTCTATGCCGACGTCTCCGAAATTCATCTGCTGGGACGCATCGAGAGAGCCTGGGTGGGCGCCGCCGGTGTGGCTTGCCAACTCGTCTTTGTCGCTGCGCTCATTCCATTCGCCGGCCAGCCCGCGGTCGGCGGCTTCATCCTCATTAGTCAAGTGCAGATGCTGTGCATGCTATTGCCATTCTACCGTAGCGACGGCTTCTGGATCCTCAACGACCTTGCCGGCACGCGAAATCTGCTCCGCGAGTCGCTGCGGCGGCTCTGCAACCGAGATGCCGCGCCGCGCGACATCGCCGCGCTCGCGCTCGTGCTCGGCTTGACCGGCCTGGGGCTCGCCTGGGCTTTCCTGCGTGTCCTGTGGCCGATGATGCGGCAGATCACGTTACCCATGCTCGGCGCCCTCGGCGATAGGCATGCCGCTTCGCATGCGCCACTCTGCGCCTTTGCCGGCGCCGCACTCGGTGAAGCTTTGATCCTTTGGGGGCTGCTGCGTCATGCATATGCGGACGTCGGCACAGCCCGGGTGGCGTGAATGACAGCGAGACCGAACCGTGTCCACCACCGCCGCGGCCTGTTGCGAGGGGTGATGTCGCGTCTCGCGCTGTTCGCCGCTTCTGGCCTCGTTGCGGGAAGCGCGGCGGCGCAGGGTGCGTTGCATGAAGGCGCGCCGGCGGACAATGTGCTGCTGGACCGCCTTGCCAAGGCCGAGCTGTTCACCGAGGCTGGTGGCGCCGCATCATCGTCCGGGTTCGCGAGCCTTCGCGGCAAAGTCGTCTTCCTCGATATATGGGCCGCATGGTGCGAGCCCTGCGTGCACTCCATGCCGAAAGTTCAGTCCATATACCGGCTGACGCTCGGCCAGCCCGCGCTCGGCTTCCTCTCCGTCCACGACGGCCGCTGGCAACGCCGCGACACAACACCGCACGACTTCCTGGCCGCGCATGGCTGCGACTATCCCGCCTATATCGACAAGCACAAGAACTTCACCGATTCCTACGACTGGATACCATTCGTGAACTCGCTGCCGAAATATATCCTGATCGGCAAGGATGGCCGCATCGTCAAGCGCTACAGCGAGGACGATGTTCAGCAGGCGCAAGCCGACATGATGCATCTGGCCGGGCTTCCGGCCGGCAGCAAGCTGACGCCATGAGCCACTGCCCCCCTCGCATCTTCGGGTGCGACCTGCTTCTCGTTTCATGCCGGGAGTATGTGTCGAGCGGTATCCATCCGCGCTGGTCGAGAGGTGGCATTCACCGCCAAGACGCCAAGAACGCCAAGAGTGCCGTGTCCCCGGCAAGCATTTTTGCGGGCGGTTGCCGGCAGATACATAACTTGGCGCTCTTGGCGTCTTGGCGGTGAATTTTCGGGTGCGACCTGCGGCCCGTTTCATTCGTAGGGGGCAATGCCAAAGGGCATTGCACGCTAAGGTCTGAGGGAAAGTCACTGCCCTGGTAAAACCATTGAATGCTCATCTGCCGGCGGCATGTGCCGAGCGGTATCAATGCGCGCTGGTCGAGAGGCGGCATTCACCGCCAAGACGCCAAGAACGCCAAGAGTGCCGTGTCCCCGGCATGCATTTTGGCGGGCGGTTGCCGGCAGATACATAACTTGGCGCTCTTGGCGTCTTGGCGGTGAAATCTGCGCCGCCGCCGGCTTGCGTCGCAGGCGAGCGCATGCGCCGCCGGCAACGCAGCGACAGCCTTATCATCGCAGCGAATTCTTTACCAAGCCGATGGCCTGACCCTGGTGCAACTGTGAATCAGCGCCCAAATGGCCCCCCCTCTAAATGCGGCGTAAGCTCCTGTAATCGTTTGCTGAAATTCGTTTGGGGTCGGGTCCCGATCGGCGCCGATCGGGACCCCACCCATCAGGCACATAGGAGCGCATCATCAATGGGTTAGCTGGAGTTTCGGGAGGGGTCCCACTTGGGTGCTGATTCACACGACAGGCTTCTGAATCTTGGAGTGTGTGCAGTGCGACTGGAGACAAACGCATGACCGAACCGTTGCCCGCTGTATCTTCCCTTGTGTCGCTTGCGAGCGGGTTGTTGGTTGATAGGAAACGCTGCAATGCATGCCGGGTTGTGATGCCAATATCAAAGCAGGTGCCGGTCGCGGAGTACGCGCCATCCCGCCACCAACTAATATTAGCTGACAAGCTTTTCCTGGGAACTGTAGTTCTTGATCACGGACACCGAACTACCATGTCTAGGTCTTCTGAATTCGCATCAACCGCCGTGCTGCAGCTTCAGTCGTAACATATTAGGGGCGGTGATTTGGCAATCGATACCCTTGAAATGCTTCTTGCCTCGAAGCCTTTGGTGGCGGAGGTATTCGAGGCCACCATTGCATCTCTGTCCTCAGAATGCCTGGACTTTCTTATCACAGGCGATATGGCCTACGGTGTTTATGGCAATGCGCGGTTCACCCGGACTCTTGACATTCTGGCGCACCAAGAGTTGCGCTCGGGCGTCGTCGAGAACCTCCTTGGGCTGGGCTTCACTGTGAATTCCGAAACCGAGAATGGGATGTCCTTCAGGGATAATTCGGACGTTGTCGAGATTGCCGTCCGATTTGCCTCCAGCCCGCCAGAAAAGGCGGCATTGTCGGATCCATCCTGCCACGAGATCTTCCAGTTTCCTACTAAGGTGATCAAACTTGATTACCTGGTTTGGACATTCTGTATAACAGAAAAAAGCCACATGGTCGTCCAACTCATCCATGATGGATTTCTGGATGTAAAAAATGTCCGCAGCTTGATGCAGGACGCGGGGGATTCCGCAGCCTTGCAGATTTTAGGCGATGCTGAAGAACTTGCATGCAGCACAAAGTACTCCTCCTATTCGAAGTCGGTAGAGGCACGTCTGTCAAAACGGCGATCTGGCGAGCGGCCTGCTTCGAGCGTGTTCAGGATTCTGCGTGGGGACCCGTGATCAATTTGTCTGCAATGGCGATAATGTCGTCGCGCCATGCGAGTGGAGCGAGCCATCGCTCTGGAATCGCCGAGTAGCCATATAGAGCACCGGCAAGTTGGCCGGTCACGGCACCAACCGTGTCCGAGTCGTCGCCGAGATTTATAGCCAGGATCAGGGCATCCTCGAAATTCTTAGTCTCATCGACGGCCCAGAATGCAGCTTCCAAAGTGTGAATCACGTAGCCGGAGGAGCTTATTTCCTCCCGCGATCGGCCGCGCCAAGTGTTTGCCGCGACCGAGCGTATTGCCACGTGCCCATTCCATGATTGCGCTGCCAGAATCGCTTCCTTCGGATCACCAAGGACGGCGCGCCGGATTTTCTCAGCGAAGAGCATGCATCCCTCGACGGCTTGGGGAGCACCATGTGTCGTACTGCTCTGGCTTGCGGCCAATGCGCGACAGGCTTCTGACTCTTTGAGTGTGTGCAGTGCGACTGGAGACAAACGCATGACCGAACCGTTGCCCGCTGTATCTTCCCTTGTGTCGCCTGCGAGAGGGTTTCCGGTTGACAGGAAGCGCTGCAATGCATGCCGGGTTGTGATTCCAATATCGAAGCAGGTGCCGGTCGCGGAGTACGCGCCATCGCGCCACCAACTGACAAAGCGACTCATCAGATCTGCCGCATTGAACTCGCGACAATTTATCAGGCTGTCGGCAAGTGCGAGGGCCATGCTTGTGTCGTCGGTCCAGATTCCGGCGCCAAGATGAAACGGGCCGCCGCCGGTCATTTCCGTGTGTTTCGCGTGTTTGTCGCGCCGACTGAACTCCAACGTTGTGCCGAGCGCATCGCCCACGGCGAGCCCAACCAAAGCCCCACGCGCTCGATCGCGCATCCCGTGGTCTAAGTCCCCCATAGTTTCCGTTCCAGTTCCGGTTTTCCAACCCTGTCTCTCAGTCCCACGACGCAGCGGTCGTTCGATAGTGGAAGTCACTCCTGATGGTAACCACCTCCTCCGCGATTCCAAACGCTGCTTTCAAGGCAGCGACGATGGCCGACTTCTGCAATTGCTGATCGGCATACAGAATGAACCCTTTGGAAGAGGTATCGAATACGATCCGGCCACGAGGCCATACTTCATACTCAGTGTACATGATTGAGCTTGGGCACCCGTTCGCTTTGAGCCTCCTGGCGCCAAGCGCCTGCCAGTGCTGCCAGCAATCATAGTGCCCCCTGGCGTGCGTTATGCACTCGCCGTACTGCTCGGCTTCGGTTATGGCTGAGTAGTCGATCGCCAGGACACCATTAATACCCCAAAATATCCCGACAGATGGTGTCGGCGCGGCGCATGCGACCGGTGATCCAAGTGTAATGAAGATCTGTGGCAAGGCATTCTTATCCATCAATTCGAAAAAAGCGGTCACGTGGCGTTGAAGCATGCAATATGGCGCCCCTTTTCGTCGTATGTGAAAATCCTTGCCCCCTTGCGGACGCTCACCGTTGTGCTCGTGAAACCGACTAACCCTTCAGGAGATTTTGCACTTACGGCCACCGTGCCGAGATGATGACCTTTGGGGTCGTAAATATGGACAAAGCTGCCCTTTTGAACCGCGGCTCCGATAGCCATGCAATCCTCTCTTGGAGTCATAATTCCAATGTGATGTGTTCGTTGCGCGGAGGTTGAACTAGGCGTCGTGAATTTCACGCAGCACAGGGATGCCGTTTTTCTTCCACATTGCGAAGCCCAGCTTTTGGATCGTGATTTGCTTGTGGAAAGACATCTCAGCTAGTTTGCCAAGATAGTCCTGAGCAGCCTTTGGACTATGGTCGACTAGAGCGACGACGATCTCCAACTTATCGATGCCACCGACAATCTTGACCTTATCGAGCTTAGCCTGCGCGTCCTTGCTTAAGCCCGGGAAAAGGCCAAGTCTTGCCTTCTGATGAAAAAGGCTTTCTAGATCATGCTTGAATAGATCAAAGTTAGCGGAAATGTACTCATAATATTGTTGAATCGCGCTCGGCATATAAGATACAGCGCCAGCAAGGTACTTTATCTCACACAAGACTGGGAAAGCTTCGGAGCTTGCGCGGTTTGCCCAATAAATTCCCACGCAATCGATTTGGCCAGACCTGCCTGGCGTAGATACCTGTCTGTCGACGATAAGGTAATCGGGATGCGACTTTTCAAAGTTGGCAGCTCTGAGAATAGCCTGCTCGAATTCCAGCTCGCTTCCCTTTGGCTTGTGGCAGGCGATGCGCTGTTTGATAAAAGGTACCTTCTGCTCAATAAATGACTGAAGTTCGTTTCTAGAACCTGCCAAAAAGCTTGGCTCATCGGAAAAAGCCTTATCGGGCTGGGCGATCAAATAATCATTTTCTGCTTTCTTGACTTCAAACAGAATGTTTCCTTTGCAGTATAGGTCGACGTAATTTTCCCTGATCTCGAGAATGACGTCTTTGTCTTCGTGCGCAAGCGATAAGACGGGGTTTAGCACCCCGCCGAGAAGGGCTTCCTCGAAGTCGGCTGAAAGAAGGCGGGCCACTTGTCTCTCTCCATTTAGAAGGGTTTCGGCGCGACGCGCCAGAGCAGTCAGATGACCGTTTGCAAAGGCGGCCGCTAGCGTGCCTTCACAGAGGCGATCTTGACAGATGAAACAGGTCAGAATTTTTCTCATCTGACCTTCCGTTGCTTGGGCGATAGATGAGGGATTCGTCACAAATGCAATGAACTCTTCTCTGCTGGCCCGACTGTTATAGTCGAACTCTCTATCCACCCAACCATAGGCGTAGGCCTCCTCGATGAAAGAACTCGCCTCTGGTCCCATCAAACATTCATCGAGGGGACTGCACCGCTCGCCGTCGGATCTGAACTCGGGCCAAGTGGCAAACTCAAATCCTGGCGCTGTAAATACACGAACATAGCGTGCAAGCGCGGCCAGTCTGGTTCGGCGGTCAATCTTGGGGACGGTTTCGTCCGATTTTTCCGTCATCACACCCGCCACCATTCACCATCAGATCGCTGGACAACATTTGCGCCGAATAACTCCGCATATCGATCGCCCCCGAACGTATGGACTGGCACCAGCACATCCGGCGCCAATGCGGCCGCAAGGCGTTTTAGATCCACGATGCTTGCATGACCGGAGGTGTGGATCACCTCCAGGTCCGCGCCACGTTCCTTCAGTTTGGCCAGGAAGTCCTGATTGGCCGGGCTCGGTAGGTAGCCAGCCCATTGGGACCAGATCACACGTGCGCCCAACCAGGCATCCGGTATCTTGTCGATATCCGCTACCATGGCCGGTCGGAACAGCATGACTGCCTTTTGAGCCAAAGCGGCAAGCTTATCGCGAAAGATGCGGTGCGGCTTGTATTGCGGCAGCAGGTGAAAAAGCTCATTCCGGACAATGTGGCGCCGCTGATATTCCGGGATATAGATCGCCACGTTGTTCCACCCGGCCTTCGGAATGCTATCTTTCCCCGTCGCCGCCAGCACTTCCGCCGCGTATAGATCCAGCACCAGCGTGCGGCCCGTGCGCTTGCACGCGCGATAGATGCTCACCATTCGATCGATGTTTTGCGCAGAGGCGCAAATCCCGATGAAGCCCGGAAGGCGAAAGCTCTCCGTCAGCTGCGCCTCGATCTCCGTTTCGGTCGGGAAAACCTGATCGGGCTTCAGGCGGCCCAGGCTTGAGCCCTCCATCAGCATGGCATGCACCGGGCGTGGCGGATGGTTGATCAGGCGTTCGAACAGCGCCGCCTTTCGACCATGGCCCCTGATGTCGGCCGAGTAGAACAGCCGCCTGCCGTTTGCCTCGATCAGCAGCGCATAGGCGTCGAAGGCGGAATGATCCACCAGGTAAGGTGTGATCGCAAAAGGCCCGACGTCGATCGTCTTTCTATCCACCAGGTCAAGACGGCCGTCATCATCATCGGCGAGTTCGATGAAATGCGGCACGAAGGCAGCGGCAGCGCCCATGATGCTGCGGGTTGCAGCGCCGGTGACGATGCGGATTTTGGGGCCGCTATAGGGTGCCAAGCCCCAGTGATCCGCGTGGCCGTGGGAGATCACCAGGGCGAGCAGGCTTGGGTCAGCCTCGCGTAGTCCTGATATATCTGGCAGCAGGGTGCGCGGATCGGTGTCGCCGGAATCGAGCGGCAGCCCGAGGTCGAGCAGGATGCGGCAGCCATTGCAGGACAGCTCGATGCATGTGCCACCGATCTGCTGTGTGCCGCGATGCACGCAGACGCGGAATGCATCGTCGTCCATCGATGCCGGCAGTTTGGTGTGCAGTTCCCTCGGCCCGGGGCTGGCGACGGGCGTGGCAAGCGCGATCGCTGTCTTTGCCATCTCCATTGCGCCAGCGCGCGATCTGGCCGCCCCGACAAACTGCTTTGCGTGAACGAACACGGCATCTTCGATGCCTGATGCGGCCTGCAGATCGTCGCCCTGTAACCCGGCCCAGGCGGCAGGCAGCGGCAGTCTCTGCGCGAAGGAATTGGGCTCGGGCGGCATGGAATCCACCATCCAGTTACCACCCTGCACAGGATAGACAGCGTAGAGCACCGGAAGACCATGCGCGAAAACAGGGTCTTGCCACGGCATTTTGCGATCGAGTTCCAGAATGCGCGGGTCGCTGGATTGGGCATGGGCAGCTTCTACCAATGCGTCAGCCGCCAGCTTCGCGCGGACCCGCGCCACGCGGCGGCGCACGAAATCCTGCATCTTGTCTGCGGCCTGGACGAAAGCCGCATCCTCGGCGGCGGCGGCGCCGACCAACCCAGAATCCCAGGCCGGGTTGCAATCCTCGACCAGCGCCGAGAGTCCGAGCGTGTCGCCGGGGTGGGCCACACCGTTGTCGATCGCGTCGATGCGCCGGATCACATCGTCGTCGATCGCCGCGGCCACAGCATCGGCTTGATGGGCGTGGGTCGGCGGGAGCAGGGCACGCACGGCCGCCGGGCCATACACCTGCCAGACCAAGCCGGCCGCGCTGAAAGGTACCCCGTCGTCGGCGCGGGTAGGTGCACCGCGCTGGTGGTGGTCAAAGCGGCCTTTAGCGGCGTCGTGAACCGCACCGACATCCCAAACGATGTCGGCCGCCGCGATCAGCGCCGGGTCGCGTGTGCGGGTTAGGATGTGGTCCTCGCCGGCGGAGGAAAGGCCGAGGGCGAGCCGTAAGGTAGCGTAGGCGAAAGCGTCGTCGCAGTGGAACGTGCCACTGTGTGTGATGAGGTTAGGACAGGTCGGATGCACCAAAACTCCTACGGCTTGCCGGGCGGAGGAACGGCAAGCTGAAAAACGCAGCAAACCGCTCCGATGTATATTCACATGAGCGGCCGAGAAATTTACACCTGAAGGCAAGTGAGGCTGATTTGTTGCTTTTTCGCCACAGAACCGGCTGAATCGTCGTGCGGGGCGGGGCTGGGGGTGACCCGCCGGTTGGCGCGGGGCCTTTCTAGGCTGCCTGAAGCCCCTCCATAGCCGCATCGGCATCGGGCTTGCCCTCTGTCCGGGCAAGGTCAGCTTCAGGGTCGGCCATGCGCGACAGTTTCTCGTCCAACTCAGCTTGCAGCGGGAACAACTCTCCGAGGCGTGGTTCATATCCCGCCAGCCGCTGCGCCGCATCGGTAGCCCGCCGCGTCTGCTCCTCGATGTCCGCCTCGAATCGATCGAGAACGTATTCGGTGTGAATCAGCGCCCAAGTGGGACCCCCCTCTAAATGCGGCGTAAGCTCCTGTAATCGTTTGCTGAAATTCGTTTGGGGTGGGGTCCCGATCGGCGCCGATCAGGACCCCACCCATCAGGCACATAGGGGCGCATCATCAATGGGTTAGCTGGAGTTTCGAGAGGGGTCCCACTTGGGTGCTGATTCACACCCTGGTGCAACCATCGAATGCTCATCTGCCGGGGGCATGTGCCGAGCGGTATCCATCCGCGCTGGTCGAGAGGCGGCATTCACCGCCAAGACGCCAAGAACGCCAAGAGTGCCGAGTCCCCGGCATGCATTTTGGCGGGCGGTTGCCGGCAGATACATAACTTGGCGCTCTTGGCGTCTTGGCGGTGAATTTTCGGGTGCGACCTGCTTCTCGTTTCATGCCGGCGGCATGTGCCGAGCGGTATCCATCCGCGCTGGTCGAGAGGTGGCATTCACCGCCAAGACGCCAAGAACGCCAAGGGTGCCGAGTCCCCGGCATGCATTTTGGCGGGCGGTTGCCGGCAGATACGCAACTTGGCGCTCTTGGCGTCTTGGCGGTGAAATCTGCGCCGCCGCCGGCTTGCGTCGCAGGCGAGCGCATGCGCCGCCGGCAACGCAAGCGACAGCCTTATCATCGCAGCGAATTCTTTACCAAGCCGGTGGCCTAATCCGCCACAGGCAATTCCGGAGAGTACGGTGACACAGGACCGCCGCCGGCCTGGACGGCGCGAAAAGATCAGCCCGAACCTCGTGCCCCTGCTCCGCAACCCAATGGCAGAACCGACAGGGCCCGATCCGGTCATCGCCGCCGGCCCACCGCATCGTTGCCTGGCGTGCAAGGAGGAGGCGCCGCTTTTTGCCTTCACGATGGCCTTTCAGCCCGTCGTGGACCTCCAGGAATCCCGGGTCGACGCCTACGAGGCGCTCGTACGCGGCCCAAACGGGGAGGGTGCCGGCCATATCCTCGGCCTGGTCAACGACCGTAACCGCTATACGTTCGACAAGGCCTGCCGCATCCGGGCCATCGAGCTCGCCTCCAGCCTGGGGCTGGACCGGCGGCTGAACATCAATTTCCTGCCCAATGCGGTCTACGAACCCCGCGCCTGCATTCAAACCACACTGCAAGCCGCGGCCCGTACCGGTTTCCAGCTCCGCCAGCTGACCTTCGAAGTCGTTGAAAACGAAACCGTCGCGGACACGGCCCATTTGCGCCGCATCATCACCGAATATCACAGGATGGGGTTTCAGGTCGCGCTGGACGATTTCGGAACCGCCTATTCCGGCCTGTTGCGCCTGGTCGATCTGCGGCCGGACATCGTCAAGCTGGATCGTGCGCTCATCCGGGATTGCGATCAGGACAAGCGGCGTATTGCCCTGGCTGCCGCCATGGTCGCGCTTGGCCGGGAACTCGGCATCAAGATCGTGGTCGAGGGTGTGGAGCGGGCCGAGGAAGTCGAGGCACTGCGCGCCGCCGGCGTGCGCTACATGCAAGGCTTCTACTTCGCCAAACCCGGCTTCGAAAGCATCGTCAGCGACGTGGACATCCACTGGCACGAGGAGGCTGACACCTAGACCGCCGCGCCTGCGGGCTGGACGATCTCCCGGACCATGTTCGCTCAGATATACAGCGCCGCCATCTCGCGCCACGCGCGTGCGCGATGGGCGCGTCCCTCCCAGATATGCAGTTGATGGCAGACGCCTTTTTCGCCGAGCAGGCGGCTGAGATGGCGGTTGTTGTCCAGGAAAGGGTCGGCGCCGCCCACAGCCAGAACAATGTCGAGCTGCCGCAATTTCTCCAGCCGCCATGTGCAGGACAGGCCGGGCAGGAAATGCGTGGGCATGTGGAAATAGATATCCTCGCCGTAATAGCCATCGAAAAGATCGCCGAAGCACTCCACCTTCATCGTCAGGTCGTACCGGCCTGACAGGGCAACGAGCTTGCGGAACAGATGCGGATGCCGCAGCACCAGGCTGGCGGCCTGGAAGGCACCGAGGCTGCAGCCCATCGCCATCGTGCAATGGTGGGTGTTGATCCAGGCCATCAGCGGAAGCACCTCGTTGAGGATATACTCCTCGAACGCTGCATGCCGGCGGATCCGGTCGGCCGGATGGCGCCGTGTGTCGTAGAAAGTCTCCCGCGCCAGCCCCTCGATGCAATAAAGCTGCAACTGTCCGGCACTGACCTTGTCGGCGAGGCGCCCAACGAGGCGCAGCTCCTCATATTCCCAGAATCGTCCCTCCCGTGTTGGGAACATCAGCACCTTCGCGCCGGCATGGCCGAAAATCAGCAGCTCCATGTCCCGATGAAGCCGCGGACTGTACCAGCGCCGATACTCTCGCCTCATGTCACCCTGAACAATCCTCGGATTTTCGCTGCAAGAAGCGCATGCTGCTGCTCTTGGCCAGGGTAGTCGACGTGGCCGGCATCCAGCACGACGGTTTCATGATATTGTGATGGTGCCAACGCATTGGCCACCGAAAATTGGCAGGGCGGCGCCACCGCCGGATCGAACCGAGCCACGGCCACGATCATAGGTATCCCGATTCGCGTCGCCGCAGTCGCCGCATCAAACAGGCTGATCGTGTGCAGCACGTCCCTGTGCGTCTTGGCGTAGGTCTGCACGGCGTGGCCGCTGCCGATCGTGGGCAGGGTCAGCCAGACCGGCATGTTGCTGAAGGTTGGCACCTCCAGGCGGCCACGATCGATGCGGCTGTCGAACGCAATCCCCAGCGCGCCGATGCCGCCGCCAAAGCTGATGCCGCTATAGCCGATCCGTCCATCAAGCCAGGGATAGAGCCCGCTCAGAACGGAGACGGCCACCCACAGATCCTCCACACAGCCGCCCAGGATATAGCGGTCCGGCTTGTCGATATCATGCAGAACGTGCCAGGCGGGATCAGTGGAAATCGGCGGGCGGCTGCTGCGCGAGAGCCCCCGGAAACACGGAAACAGCACCGCCGTCTCGGTGACCGGAATGTCGAAATCCGGCTGGTCACGCCCGCCATACCCATGGCCGACAACCAGGCCGCGCCTGACCGTTCCATCGCGCGGCAACAGCAGCCAGCCGCCGATCGGGAACTCATCGGTGGACGTGTAGGTGATGTCATGCACGTGCCAGTCCGGATGGCTGGCCCCGCTTTCGCTCAGCCTGGGCCGCGGATCCACACCAAGCGCCCGGCGATAGCGCGCGCGCCAGAACGCGTCAAAGCCGGCCGGCGCCTCAGGCGCCCTCATCGCGAGAAGCTCATCCAGCCCCAGGCCATAGGTCGGGTCGAAATCATAAGGGTGGTTGGTCGGGATGCTCATGTGAAGGCGCGCGCGCAATGAGGCTGGTCAAGGCCGCAACGCCCACAACACTCCGGGCCATGGCAATGCGGGTCATGCAGCCGGGCTTCGTATCTCCACCGATGCACGCTCACCCCCACCCCTCCCGCCGCACCCACCCCCAAACCCCCAGCGCCGCCCCGATCGCCCCCCAGGTCGCATTGTAATTCTCGATCGCTGCCACCCCCAGCACCACCGCCGCCACCTGCGCCGCAAACCGCCCCCCATACGCAAACCCCCACACCCCCGCCACCAGCGAGCCCACCCCCAGCAGATAATACTGTTGCAGCCAGATCAGCCCCGCCCGCGGCACGCACGCCGCCGGCGCGGCCGCCGCCGCACACAAAGCCCCCCACATACGCGGCTCCAAATACACCCGCCGATAGCCAATACACCCGGCAATGGCGGCCACCACCACCGCCACCCCCCAGATATCCCGTTGTCGCATGCGTGACTGCCCTCCGCTGCCGTGCTTTGTCGGGGGCACCATGAAGCTGTAAGCTGCACCCGCGCCCGCCGCCCTAAGACAAGCCAGGACCCCCCCCGTCAATGGATGCCGCCATCCCCCTCGCCCACCCGGCAACCGAAGCCGGCGCGAAAAAACTCAGCTTCCAGGATATCATCCTGCGGCTGCACGAATTCTGGGCCGCCCAAGGCTGCGTGATCCTGCAACCCTACGACGTGGAAATGGGCGCCGGCACCTTCCACCCCGCCACCACCCTGCGCGCGCTGGGCCCCACACCCTGGCGCGCCGCCTACGTGCAACCCTGCCGCCGCCCCAGCGACGGCCGCTACGGCGAAAACCCCAACCGCCTTCAACACTACTACCAGTATCAAGCCATTCTGAAACCCAGCCCCGCCAACGCCCAGGCCCTGCTGCTGGAAAGCTACCGAGCCATCGGCATCGATACCGCCCTGCACGATATCCGCTTCGTGGAAGACGATTGGGAAAGCCCCACCCTGGGCGCCTGGGGCCTCGGCTGGGAAGTCTGGTGCGATGGCATGGAAGTGACGCAATTCACCTACTTCCAGCAGGTCGGCGGCATCGCAACCGTGCTCCCCTCAGTGGAATACACCTACGGGCTGGAACGCCTGGCCATGTACGTGCAAGGCGTGGAAAGCGTCTACGATCTCGATTTCAACGGCCAGGGCGTCACATACGGCGACGTGTTCCTGCGCGCCGAACGCGAATACAGCGCCCATAATTTCGAAGCCGCCAACGTGGATATGCTCCAACGCCACTTCATCGATGCGGAAGCCGAATGCGCCGCACTGCTGGCCCGCAACCTGGCCCTGCCGGCCTACGACCAATGCATCAAAGCCAGCCACCTTTTCAACCTGCTCGATGCACGCGGTGTGATCAGCGTGTCGGAACGGGCCGCCTATATCGCCAGGGTCAGAACGCTGGCGAAAGCCTGCTGCGAAAAATATCTATCCTGCGCCTGAGGTCCCGCCTTTGGGCAAGCAAAGGCGCATGTGGCAACGCACGTGAAAATAACAATAAAGTTGGGGAAGATGTTCTTTTCTGAAGAAAAGAACCAAAAGACTTTTAACACTTGCTGCGGAAGCACTACGCCGGGTGATCGTCGACCAGGCCTGCGGCTCGCGCTGAGGCACCGCCCAGGCGCAACGCTGCGGCATTGAGGTTTGATCATCCATGCGCCACAGAACACCCATGCGCCCCCCCATGATGCAAGCCACCCGGCCATGATGCTGGTCATCGCCATCGGAATTCTCACCCTGGTGGTCGGCATCGGCGGATGGCTCGGCGCGCTCTATCTGATGGTCGATGCGCCGCCCGCCCGCCTCGGCTGGCCAGGCCTGCTGCACGGCGCCGGCGGTGCCGCGGGCGTGGTTGTGATGATCATCGCATTGCGGGCTCACCCCGCCGGCAAACATGCCGTAAAGATGGGCGTCGGCGGGTTCGGCATCTTCGCCGGCGCCCTCCTCGTCGCAGCACTCGCGGTGGGCCTCACCCTGATGCTCGCCCATCTCCGCCGCCGCCCCGTCTCCGCCACGCTGGTGGCGGTGCATGGCGGCCTGGCCATCGTGGGCTACGTGCTACTCCTCACCTACCTGACCATGCTCACCTGATTCGGGCGGTCGTTCCTGAAATGTTTCACGTGAAACAATCCACAGGCCGCCCGCCTACGCAGCTGTCAGCGGGATGGCGCCGTCAAACGCGGCAAGCAGAGCAACGGCCAGGCCGGTGGCGGCGAGCACCCAGGCCAGAAGATGGAAGCCAGGATCAGTGGCGGCAGCGCCAAAGGTGATGCCGATCAGGCTCGCCGAGAAGATGGCGCCCATATAGGCGAATGTCCGGAAGAGCCCCGATGCGGTCGCCATCTCCGCGGCCGGGGTTTGGGCATACAGCGCGGCCTGGTTGGCATAGCTGCTCAAACCATTGGAAAAGCCGAACAGAAGCGACATGCCGATCAGGGCGGGGATGCCCGACCGGCTGGTGATCAGCAGCATCGCCGCTGCACTCAGGCTCAGCGCGAGGCCGGACAGGATCAGGGGCCAGCGCAGCCAGCCCTGGGCGGAGACGACCCGCGCAATCACGATGCTGAGGCCGGAGAGCGGCAGCAGGATCAGCCCGATGGCGGAGGCGGTGATATGCGCGCTCTGGCCCATCCACTGGCTGCTGCCATAGAGCGAGGAGTAGATCCCCAGGCAAACCAGCATCTGGCGCAGATAGGTGCGCTGTAGGGGAAAGTTCTTCCGCATCATGCGGATATCGATCAGCGGGGATGCGATCCGGGTTTCCCACAGCAACAGGGCTGTCGTGCAGACCACGATCACGGGAACGAGCCACCAGTCCGGCGCTTTCAGCCCGGCCATGAACACCAGCAGACTTGCGATGGCGGCGGCGAAGAGGAGGATGCCGGGGATGTCGATCGCGGCGAGCAGGGGCCACCAGCCGCGGTTCGGGATGGGTGCATCCTTGGGGACGCCGAGGATGGTAAAGATGAAGGTGATCGCGGCCAGCGGGATGTTCACGGCGAACAGCGCGCGCCAGCCGAAGGCGCCGGTGAGGATGCCGCCGAGCGGCAGGCCGAAGACCACGGCGATCTGGGCGGCGATGGAGAAGTTGCCCAGCAGGCGGCTGGGCACGCCCAGGCCGCTGCTATCCGCGCGCCGGCGTACGAGGGCCATGGCCGTGGGGTACGCGGCTGAGGTGCCCACGCCGATCAGGGCGCGGGAGACGAGGAGCAGGGCGAAATCGGGGGCGGCGGCGCCGACGGCGCCGGCGAGCAGCAGGATCAGGATACCGGTGAGGAAGATACGGCGCAGGCCGAAGATGGAGGCGAGTTTGCCCATCGTCGGCTGCATGATGGCGCTGCACAGGTAGAGCACGGAGATGAGGCTGGTGGTTTCGCCAGGGCCCTTATGGAAATCCAGCCCGATTCCGACGAGGCCGGTGGCGAGCATGGAGCTGTTGATCGGGTTGAGCGTGGAGCCCAGCAGCAGCGGCACTGTAAACCGCCATCCAAACGGCACGGCCTCACTGGCGGCTAGGCGACTCGTGTTAGCGTCCACCGTGCCCCCAGCGCTATGACCAAAAGTCTTTTGCTTCTTTTCTTCAGAAAAGAAGGCCTTTCTTTCCTGGTCGTATTCTTAGAACTTGCCATTATCCTCAAGGAAATTTCAAGTTCAGGTGCGACCCGTCGCAGAAAGGTTTATCGCGCGAATACCGGCACCCGCACAGCACGCGGTTGCCTTTTTCCGCCAGGGTAAATTCCACCGGGGCTGTGCGCGAGCCTTCGTGTGATCCGTCGCAGAATGGCTGGGTCTGCGATTTTCCGCAGGCGCACCAGGCATAGTTGCCTGGCGCCAACTGCATGAAATAGGGCTGGCCGGCATTTCCCGCGGGAAACCGTTTGCGGACCCAGCCTTCGTTCAGGGGGCTGGCCATGTTCAGAATCAGTTCCATGGCGGAAAACCGCCATACGCCATCCACGCGGCGCAGGGTTGCTTCATATGTGGCGCCGATCATGCAGGCCTCGGCCTGGCCGGTTGCCTCGTGCGGCAGGGTTGCGGCCTCCCACAGATACCAGAAGGCTGAGGCGGAGGTCCCGTCCGCCGCCACAGTGATGGCCGGCGAGATCATGTAGTGCAACGACCACCAGATCTTTTCTCCGGCGATCGCTTTCAACGCGGCGCAAACGCGATCACCGCCCTCATAACGCCCGAACCCTTTGCATTCCCAGCTTGCATCGTCGGTGAAGAGCGGGCGCAGCGCCACCGGATCGTTGCCCCGGTCGCAGGCGCGCGCATAGGCGGTGATGGCGCCGCGGATATCCTCCAGGTTCAGCAGCCGGTCCACATCCCGGCGCAGGCGATCGAGCGTGTTTGCGACTGCATCCTGCTCCATCATTCGGCCGCCATCGCGGTTTCGGGCGCGGTGCGCGCGGCCAGCTCCCGCGCGTAGCTCTGGTAGCGCTTGATCAGCCAGGTATTGAACTGTGCCAGCGTCTTTTCCTTCGGCGCATAGCGTGTGCGCTGCGCGAAGCGTGATCCCAGCCCCTGGTGGGAACTGGTATTGGCCCGCGTATCGGCATCGTTGAAAATGGAAATACCGTCGATGGTGCCTTTGATCGCCAGCTCGAAGGTGGGTATTTCCGTGGTGCTGTAGGGCACCAATATCCCCACCCGAAGCACGATGCGGCCGGCGGATTTCGGCATGATCAGCAGATAGAACACGCAATCCGGCTGGGCGCCGAAGAACAGGTTGGGCGGCACGCTGGCGAACATCACCCGCTGGCGGTCGCGGGCGCTGAGGGTTTCGATCACCGGCATCAGGCATTTGGTGGAGATGTTGAAGGCGCTGTCGGGCTCCACGAAGCCGGTGGGGTGGAACACCGCGCCATCGTCGGTATCGTCCCACTCGAAGAACGAGGCGAGGTTGGAGGGTGCGAAATCATGCGGACCCTGGTGCAGATAATGCGTGTGATAAGGCTCGATCGCGTTCTCCTGCATGAATTTCCAGTTCCAGAGATTTTCCGGCAGATCGACGGTGGGAATGGAGACCATATCCGCCATGTGGTGGTTGGCCACTTCGCTGGTGAGCACCTTCAGCCGCGGCCCCAAAGGCGCGGCGCGGCCATCGAAATTGACGAAGATGAAGCCGTTCCAGATCTCCGAGCGCAATACAGGCAGGCAGGCGGTTTTGCGCAGTTCCTCCAGCGGCAAGGTGCCGTTCATTTCCGGCGCGGAGAGCAGCTTGCCGGAAAGATCGTAGCTCCAGCCATGGAAGGGGCAGGTAAACGCGTCGGCATGGCCGGAAGCCTCGCCCAGCAGATGGCCGCGATGGCGGCAGACCGCGGAGAGCACGCGGATTTCCCGATCCGCGCCGCGCACCACCAGCATGGGCTCGCCATTCAGCGCGATGGAAAAATAGTCGCCGGGCTTGGGGATCAGGCCCTGATGGCCGAGCGCCATCCATTCGCGGTCGAAAATGGCGCGCCGCTCGAACTCGAACCAGTCCTGCGACGTGTAACAGAAGGGGGGCATGCTGATGGCGCTGCCGACATCGCCGGCGGAGGGCGCGATATGATCCAGCACCGCGCGGATATCGGGCGTGAGGGCAACATCGGGCAGCGCGGATGTGGTGAAATCAGTCATGACGAAAGCGTTCCTCCGGTAACCGCGGCAAGCTTCTGGACAAGCCGGACACACATGCACGATATCGTATATCAAACCGGACCCTTCTGTCATGCATCATCCTGATCCATCTCGCGCGGCGTCTGCGCATCGATGAGGCTGCTCTGCGAATCCGCCTTGCTCGCGGAAGGCGGCATGCGGCGCATCGGATTGTCCGACCGGCCGGCGATTCTGCTGTATCGCGTGCAGGGCGCGCTGTACGCCACGACGGATCGTTGCAGCCACGCCAAGGTATTTCTCTCCCGGGGTACATTGGAGGGTTTTCATATCGTCTGCCCCGCGCATTTCGGCAGCTTCGACATCCGTACCGGCGCGGCCGTGGCGCCGCCCTGCGTGACGCCGGTGGAAACCCACCAGGTGATGGAAACCGAAGGCTCCATCTACCTACTTGACGGATGAAGGCAGGATGTAGGCTGAGCGAAGAAAGAAAGCGCTTCTTTTTGAAAAAAGAAGCAAAATTTTTGGTGCTGGAGGTGGGTTTAGCGGCCGGGCAGGTCGTGCAGGGGATAGGGATAGGGGCGCAGAAGCGCGATAACGGCGCAGGCACACAGCATGGCGGCCTCCACGATACTCATCGGCAGGCCGTAACTGCCCGTGTGGTCGAAGGCCACATCCATCAGATAGGGCGCGATGGCCTGCGACAGCAGCACAGCTGCGAACATGATGCCGGAAATCGCGCCGAACGATGCCACACCGAAATAGCGAGAAATCAGATAGCCCAGCATGCCGAATTCGGTGCCCAGCGCCACGCCCAGCATGGCACCCGCCGCGATCATCGCAGCCAACCCAGACCCGTACTGCATGATTGCCAGGCCCAGGGCCGCCACCAGATAGAGTGGTGCGGTCACGCGCGGCGATTCCGTACGGTCCAGAATCCAGCCCACCGTGCTCTGCCACACCGCGCAGGTGAGCGCGAATACCGACAGAACGAGTGTGGCTTGCGACACGGGAAATCCCTTGTCGGTGAGGATGGGTACAACATGCGCGAACACCGCGATCATGCAGCCGCCGGCCACCGCAATGGCACCCAGGATCATCCAGAATGGCGCGGTGCGCAGCGCCCGGCCCAGGCTGAGCTCGCCTGGCCGCGCGGCCGGGCGCATACCGCCCCGCGCGGTGGGCCTGGCCCCCGGCAGGTTGCGCAGCAGCACAAAGATCAGCGGAAAGCCCACGCCGATCACGATCAGCCCGATATCGCGATAGGCGCCGCGCCAGCCGGCCCCCTGCATCAGCAACGCAGCGATCACCGGCATGCAGGTGGATCCGGCGCCATTACCCACGCCCGCCGAAAACCCCATCCACAAGCCGCGCCGGCGGGTGAAATTCTCCGATATCACCTTGGAAAACAGCATCCCACTGCTGAAGGCGCCAGCCAGGCCCACCAGGAAAAACAACGTGTAGAACAGCGCCATGTTCGCGGTGGCCCGCGACAGGCCCAGGATTGCGGCGCCCAGCATCAGATTGCCGGCCAGCACCACGCCGCGGGTGCCGTAGCGATCCGCCAGCCACCCCGCCAGCGGAAAAAACACCGCATTGGCCAGGGTAAGAATGGAAAGGCCCGCGGAAACCTGCGCCCGCTTCCAGGCGAATTCGCTGGCGATGGGGACCAGGAACAGCCCGAAAACCGCCGTTACCGTCGGCGTGACGCACAGGAAATTTCCCAGCGTACAGGCAAAAACCAGCCCCGCCTCGCGCAGCGCCAAACGCCCGCGCGGCAAAAGCCCGGCCCGCGGCGCGGATGCCGCCTCAGGCGCCATGGTCACGCGGCATCGACAAGGCTCGGCCCGGGCGCGAAAAACGGCCGGTCGCCCTTCACCCACATGCGATACATTTCACGGATATAGCGCGTATCGTCGAACAGCGTGCCGGTATGCAGCGTGCAGCGATTATCCCACACCAGCACGTCACCCACCTGCCATTTATGGCGATAGACGAAGCGGTCCTGCGTGACGAATTCCACCAGCTCGTCGATCAGGGCGAGGCCCTCGGCACCCGGAAGCTCCACGATGCCGCGGGTGCCGCCGCTGACCCACAAGGCGCGCCGCCCATTGGCGGGGTGCGTGCGGATCAGCGGATGGATCACATCGGGGTTTTCCGCCTTCAGCGCATCGCTGAGCGTGGCGCGGCCGTGTTCACGCGTGGTCATGAGATATTCGTAGCTGTGCTGAAGATGATAGGCCTCCAGCTCGGCCTGGCGCGCGGGCGGTAGAGCGTCATAGGCGGCGCAGAGATCGGCCAGCAGGGTGTCGCTGCCTTCATCGGGCACCTGCACGGCATAGAGCATGGTGCACATCACCGGTTCGGCCTTGTAGCCGTAATCGGTGTGCCAGCCGATACCGTCATTATGCGCGCCGACCGGCCTGCCATCTTCCAGGCGATTGGAAAGCACGAACACCTTGGGATAGCCCGGCAAGGTATATTGCTTCATCGTATGGTCTTCCGGCTCGCCGAACAGCCGCACGAATTCCTGGAACTGCCCGGGCGATAGGCTCTGGCCGCGCAGCAGCAGCGCACCATGGCGTTGAAACGCCTCAACCACGCCGCGCCCCTGCGCCGGCGTCATCCCGGCGATATCCACGCCCAGGATCTGGGCGCCGAAATCCTTCATCAGGGGGCGGCGATCGAGAAGCTCAGCGTGGGGCATGGGCACTCCGGTGGGTGTTGGTCGACAGCTTACGTAACGGAGCCTACGCGCGCTGTGTTCCAAACGCCCTGAGTTTTGTCGCCAGGCGCCCCCCGACAGCCCAAGATTGGGGGTGTATCCCCTTAACATACGTGAATCGGCAGCCTGATATGTGCTAGGCCTTCGGCCTAAATTGAGGTTCCGATGGCAGGCGAGCATTTCCGAGTAATTTACGATGGTCCCGCCGTTGAAGACGGTGAGATGGACGTATCGCAGCTTGCGTCATCTCTGCTCGCGCTGGGTAAGCTGATTGAGAACGCCGACGCCCTAAGGACAGGGGAGCAAGGCAGGGTCCGAGTTCGAGTAAAAGCCGACATGAAGCGCGGCAGCTTCGACGTGGCTATAGCGGTTCATGGCCTTGTCGAATCCGCTATTGCTTGGGCGATAACGCCTCAAGGGGCCGGTACGTTGAGCCTTCTTGGTTTTTCCGGTGTCACGGTAATTGGCGTCGCCAGCCAGACTACTAAGGGCGTAATTCAAGTCGTCCGTTGGCTAAGAGGCAGGCGCGTTTCCAGTCAGGTGATTGAAGACGGCAACACCATGCTTATCACTGAAGACTGTGAGCGTCTTGCCGTTGATCCGACAGTCGCCCGGATGGTGCAAGAGCCGTCAATTCGACAGCCGCTGGAGCGATTTACGGAACCCCTGCGCGAAGAAGGGGTTGATCAAATCCGATTTGAGGAGCGGCCTGGTGTCGTATCGGAAAGCATTCAATCGGATGAAGCCCCGGCCTTCACGGCAGCATCTGGGGGCGATCCAAATTCATCGGACACGTTTCGCGCAACGTACCAGATTAAGCGCTTGTTTTTCGAACGGGGGCGCAAGTGGCGGTTGTCCAACGGCGCGCAAACTATTCAGGCGGAAATCACAGATGAAGCGTTCTGGAAAAAGATTGACGCGTCCGAAGAGGCCTTTTCAAAAGAAGACTATTTGGTTTGCATCGTGAGAATGGATCAATGGCTTTCGGCGGCGGGGCTTAGGACTGAATACAAGGTCATTCGCGTTGAAGATCACAGTTCTCCGCCCAAGCAAGAGAGGCTGATATGATGACCCTTCGCAAAGCCCTAGCCGACGGCAAACTAGAAACGTTCATCGCCGAACGCGAAGCCGAAGGCGCACCCGAAGGCGACGCCGGCAAGCTGGCCGATCTCACTCGTCGCCTTTCGGAAACTCCGAAATCAGTGAAGCGAACATCGAAGACGGCGCCGTCCGCCGATTGAAGCGGAACTCGAAACTCTTTGATGCAGCGTTCCAGTTGCTTGCAGCTGACGCTGGTGTGCGTGCCGCCGATGGAACGCTTTAAATGGCTCCAGAAACTTCCAATGTAGTTCACGCTGGCACCCTGATAGCCGACATATTCGCCAGCACCGTGGTTTACGGTCATGTGTCGATAGCCTTCGATATGCAGCCCGGCATAGCTGTTCAGTTCGTCGGTATGCAGTTCGCCGCCCGGCTTGACGTTCGCCAGCACAACCGGCTTGAAGGTGGCGTGGCGCTGGTTCGGAACAACCTTGGCGATCAGGCTGCCGTCGCGCTCTAACATGCCCATAACGACCGTTTTGCCGGCGCTGCCGCGCATGTGCTTGCCCTTCTTGATGCCGCCGATAAAGGTTTCATCGACCTCCACGGCAGTGTCAGGGCCGCCGATCGGCGCTTCGCCATCGACTTCGGCCATATGCTTGCGGATTTCATGGCCCATGCGCCAAGCGGTTTTGTAGGTTACCCCAAGCTGGCGCTGTAGTTCTTTCGCCGACACGCCGTGCCGGGTCGTGGTGAACAGGTGCATGGCATAGAACCAAAGCTGCAACGGCGTCCGGGTCTGTTCGAACGGGGTGCCGACAGTCGGATGCAGATGATGACCGCACCACTGGCACGAATAGGCCCGTTCGGCCTTGATCCGGAACCAGTTCGAAGCCCGCTCGCACTTAGCGCAAACGTGGCCCTGTCCAAAGCGAACATCGAACAGGTGGTGCAGGCAGGTTTCGTCATCCGGAAACCGCTTGAAGAACTCGCGGGTGGTGATGGACTTGCTCATGCCCCATGATATACACGGTCCGTTTTACGTATGCAACAGGGATACACCCCCAAGATTGCCTGCCGTGGCGCGATTTTTGCTGAGAAAATCCTCACAGACGGATTTGCCGGAGGATATTTCCGCCGCTTGCGCCCCGCCCGGCCATGCAGACCTGCCCACCGAAACACCGCCAGCGAGGGATCAGAATGCCGGCCTGGGCGTTGAATACCGAAGGTCTTCCCCCGCCCGACCGGCTGCCGGCCTGGGAGGGCGCCATGCAGCGCCTGCGCCTTTCCAATATCGGCAGCCCGGCCCCCGCCGCCCTCAACGGAAATATTTTCTGGACCACCACCACGCGCGGCACGGAATTCGCGCATCTGCGCGCCGGGCCGCAAAGCCTTTCCGGCCGCGACCCCGGCCAGCCGCCCGGCGTGTGGCTGGGCATCGTGGTGGATGGGGAGGCAAGCCTGGATCACCAGGGCTGCCGCACGCGCCTGCCCGCCGACACGCTGCTGTACGGCCCCACGGGCACCACGGCCGCGCTGCGCTTCACCACCGATTTCCGGCTTCTTCTGGTGACTATCCCCGGCCGCCTGCTGGCCGCCAGGCTGATCGAACCGGTGGAGCTGGGCGTGCAGGCCATCGGCCAGCGGCACGGCATGCTGCGCGTTCTGTTCGACTGCCTGCACAGCATCGCCCGCGTGATCGACGATCTTTCGCCTGCCGACCTCACTCATCTGGAAAGTGCCTGCGCCGAATTGCTGATCGGCGCATTGCAGTCAGGCTGCGCCGCCCCCGCGCCGCCGCAGCGCAGTGCCTCCGCGCTGCGCCGCATCTTACAGGCCATCGAGGCGGATCTGGACGATCCTGATCTCTCCCTTGGCCAGATCAGCGGCCGGATCGGCCTTTCCCCGCGCACCATTCAAAAAGCGTTTTACGCCAGCGGACAGAATTTCACCGCCTATGTGCGCCGCCGGCGCCTCGCCCGCTGCCACCATGATCTCTGCAATCCCGCCATGGCGGCCCGATCGATTTCCGAAATCTGTTTCGCCCATGGCTTCAGCGATACTGCCCATTTCAGCAAGGCGTTTCGGGCGCAGTATGATGTGGCGCCCAGACAAGTGCGGCGAACGACCACCGTTCCATGAGGCGGCCTAGCGCCCCTGGTGGTGCCTGCCTATGATGTGCCGAGCCGTCAGCAGGAGGCCAGGAAAATGCGCGCAGGACCAATTCTGCCTGAGAACCTCGACATTGTTGCAGCCATTCTAGCCGCATCTCGCATGACATTGGTGCCGAGATCGGCGGAGGCTATTCTGCGAGAATATTACGAGGTTAGGGACCAGATACATGAAGAGGAAATTCGCCGCCAGGGAGGTCCGCCTGCCTGAGGCAAGGGTGTGGTGCACCCGACCATCCCCCGCAGCCGAGGCGCCTTACGTGCTTCTTCGTGTCAGCTTGGTGTCTTTGTGCCTTCGTGGTTCATGCTTTCGTTTAGCCGTGCCGGCAGCGTACGCAATAAGCAAAAGTTTTTTGGTTCTTTTTTTCAAAAAAGAACTCTTTCTTCTCACGCCCTTCCGCCCCGCCACGCCCTGCGGTAGCGTGGGATCGTGACACGGGGAAGATAATCAACATGCAGCGGCGCGTTCTGGTGGCGGCGGGCGCGGTGCTGGTGCTCGGGTTGGGGGCGCTGGCGCTGCAATCGGGCGTGAAACAGCAGGTAAGCCCCGTCATGGTGGATCAAGGGGTGGCGACCACGCTGCCCTATCTGCCCCCCGGCACCACCGTGGAGCACGGGGCGGCCGATGTGAACCCGCTCACCGGCACACTCACGCTGCACGCCCTGGTATTGAAGCGGGACGGCAAGATTTACCTGACCGCCGATACGATGAGCCTGGCAGGGGTGGACCGGCAGGCGCTGCGGGACGTGTTCGATCCGGCCGCGTATCCGGGCGGGCACCCGGCCTGGAGCGGCAGCCGCCGGCTGATCGGCGATCTCTCCATCACCGGGCTGCACGTGACGGATGCGGCGCCCGCCCAGGGCAACGCGCATATCGGCAGCATTACGCTGCACAACCTCACCGGCCGGCCGTTTGCCCTGCCGCCCACGCCGGAGAACAGCAAATTGCCGCCGTTTCAGGCCGATGCGGCCCTGGCGCTGGGCGTGCAGAGCCTGGCGCTGAGGGATGTGCGGGTGATCTCGCTGGCGCCGAAGGCGACCGAGCTGAAACTGGGGGAATTTTCGGTTGCCGGCTATGCGGGCGGCAAGCTGGATGACGTGACGCTGAAAACAGGCGAGGTGATCGTTACCGCAAAGCCGGGGGAACTGCCGACCCGGCTGGTGTTGGATGATGCGAGCGTTGCTGACGTGGATGCGACGCCGGCACTGCACAGCGTGGCACTGACCGGCCATGCGGCGAACGGCGCGCTGAACGTGAACGGAACGATCTGGAAGTCGGTGGAGCTGCATGGGCTGGTGCTGACAACAGGGCGCGGCTTGCGGCTTTCCCTGCACGATATGCACGTGGCGCAGTTGCCGCCGGGGCCGGATGGCGCACGCTCCGGCACCGGCGGCCTGCATGGCATGACAATCGCGCTGGGCGAAATGCCGGTCCCGCCCGCCGCCACCGCGGCGCTGGCGGCGTTCGGGATGAACAGCCTGACGATGGATATTGATGCGACCAGCGACATCAAAGGCTCCGGTACAGCCCAACACTACGTGCTCAGCGAGGATATCGTGCTGCACGATCTGGGCACGCTGCATCTGAAAGGCAGCGTGAGCGGCCTGGATGCCGCCGCCGCAATGCAGCAAGGGCCAGGGGCGGCGGCGGCCCTGATGGCAATGACTTTCGACCAGGCGCAGATCGTGTGGGATGACGCCAGCCTGGTGCGCCGGCTGTTCGCCGTGGCGGCGGTGCAGATGCACACCACGCCCGAACTGGTGCGGGCGCAACTGGCCATGCCGATCCTGACGCTGGGGCTGATGGTGCCCGATCAGCCGGATGTGGCCGATCAGGTTACCGCCTTCCTGAACAACCCGCACATACTGACCGTGACTATGACGCCCCCCGCCCCCGTTACCTTCGCGCAGGTGGCTCAAGCCCCCGCCACCAGCCGCGCCCACCTGCTGGGCGTTCACATCCTGGCCCGGTAACAACCCCAGGCGCCGGCAGCGCACCGAAATGGGCAAAAGTTTTTTGGGTCTTTTTTTAAAAAAAACAGAAAGAAAGCCCTTCTTTTTTGAAAAAAAGAAGCAAAAAACTTTTGTCTGTTGGGGGTGGTTTGACACTGGGAGAGGGGGGACTTTATCAAACTGGGTAAAGCGAACGATGGTAGAAACATGAAGATCCTGGTGCCTGTGAAGCGGGTGGTCGATTACAATGTGAAGGTCAGGGTCAAGTCGGATCAGACCGGGGTTGAACTGGCCGGCGTGAAGATGGCAATGAACCCGTTCGATGAAATCGCCATCGAGGAAGCGGTACGGCTGAAGGAAAAGGGCGTCGCGACCGAGATCGTCGCGGTCTCGATCGGGGTGGCGGCCTGCCAGGAAACCATTCGTACCGCGCTGGCCATGGGCGCGGATCGCGGCATCCTGGTGGAGACGGAGGCCTCGCCCGAACCGCTGGCGGTGGCCAAGATCCTGGCGGCGATCGCGGCGAAGGAGCAGCCGCGCCTGTTCATCCTGGGCAAGCAGGCGATCGATGACGACATGAACGCCACCGGGCAGATGCTGGCCGCCCTGCTTGGGTGGGCGCAAGGCACGTTCGCGAGCAAGGTGGTGATCGAGGGCGATACCGCCACCGTGACGCGCGAGGTGGATGGCGGGCTGGAGACGATCGCCCTGACCCTGCCGGCGATCGTGACCGCCGATCTGCGGCTGAACGAGCCGCGCTATGCGAGCCTGCCGAACATCATGAAGGCCCGGAAAAAGCCGATCGAGACGATCAAGCCGGCGGATCTGGGCGTGGACCCCGCGCCGCGGCTGACAACATTGAAAGTGGTGGAACCGCCCAAGCGCGTGGCCGGCAAGAAAGTGGGGTCGGTGGCCGAACTGGTGGAAAAGCTGCGTAACGAAGCGAAGGTGATCTGAGATGGCCGTGCTGGTGCTGATCGACCATGAGAACGGCCTGCTGAAGCAGCCATCGCGCAGCGCTGTCGCCGCCGCGGCCAAGCTGGGCGAGGTGCATGCGCTGGTGGCGGGCGTGGATATCGGCCCGGCCGCCGAAGCCACGGCGAAGCTGCCGGGCGTAACCAAGGTACTCAAAGCGGATGCGCCGGCCTATGGGCATGCCCTGGCGGAGCCGCTGGCCGCACTTCTGGTGGGGCTGGCGGGCGAATATTCGCATCTGCTCGCCGCCTCCACCGCGGTGGGGAAAAACGTGATGCCGCGGGTGGCGGCGTTGCTGGATGTGCAGCCGATCAGCGACATCGCGGGTGTGGAGGATGCCGATACGTTCGTGCGGCCGATCTATGCCGGCAATGCGCTGGCGACCGTGCGATCCTCCGACGTCAAGAAGGTGATCACCGTGCGCGCGGCGAGCTTCGATCCGGTGCCGGCCGAGGGGGGTTCCGCGAGCATCGAGGATGTGGCGCCGGCGGCGGATTCGGGGATTTCGCGGTTTGTCTCGGCCGAGCTTTCCAAGAGCGAGCGGCCGGAGCTGACGGCGGCGCGGGTGGTGATTTCCGGCGGGCGGGGGATGCAGAACGGGGAGAATTTTCATCTGCTTGATCCGATCGCGGACCGGCTGGGTGCGGCGGTGGGTGCTTCGCGTGCCGCGGTGGATGCGGGGTTCGTGCCCAATGATTACCAGGTGGGGCAGACCGGCAAGATTGTGGCGCCGGAACTGTATATGGCGATCGGCATTTCCGGCGCGATCCAGCATTTGGCCGGCATGAAGGACAGCAAGGTGATCGTGGCGATCAACAAGGATGAGGAAGCGCCGATCTTCCAGGTGGCCGATTACGGGCTGGTGGCGGATCTGTTC